>R18__coassemble_1276_pt1 | contig 45063 bp, 21 predicted proteins | sample R18__metabat2_high_PE_031 | metagenome-assembled genome bin R18 | reverse complement strand
GCCAGCTCTCGACATCAGTTCGAGAATCGACCAGGGCCTCGGGCCCGATGAGAATAGTCACAGTAAGGAGGTGACTCTAAACAATCGATTATGGCAACCAAAGTTAGCAAGAAGGCTACGGGCAAGTACAACAGCAGCGTGACCTACCAGAGCGGTCGCATGGATGGACGATGGTGCCTACAACACCTTCTTGTAGAGCGCCACGATGTCGTCGCGTGTCACCTGACGGGGATTGCCCGGTGTGCAGACGTCTGCGATGGCCTGGTCGGCAAGGGCATCGATGTCCTTCTCGAAGATGCCAATCTCGGAGAGATGCTGCGGGATGCCCACCTCAACGGCAAGGGCACGCACGGCATCGCAGGCGGCCTGCGCAGCCTCGATCTGTGTCATGCCGGGCTTGTAGGCATCCATGGCCTTGGCTATCTCCACGTACTTCTCGCGGCACACGGGAGCGTTGAACTCCATGATGGTGGGCAGCAGCAGTGCATTGGCCACGCCATGGGGAATATTGTGGAGCGAGCCCATAGGATGAGCCATGCCATGAACGACGCCCAGGCCTACGTTGGAGAAGGCCATGCCGGCCACGTACTGGGCCAGAGCCATACCCTCGCGGCCCTTGGGGTTCTTGGGGTCGAAGACGGCCAGACGCAGGTACTTGTTGATCAGTCGGATGGCCTCTATCTCGAACATGTCGGAGAGTTCCCAGGCAGCCTTGGTGATGTAGCCTTCGATGGCGTGGGTGAGTGCATCCAGGCCCGTGGCAGCCGTGGTGGCCTTAGGCAGCGAGTACATCAGCTCGGCGTCGATGATAGAGCAGCAGGGTATGTCGTTGGGGTCCACGCAGACCATCTTCTTGTGCTTTTCCTCGTCGATGATGACGTAGTTGATGGTGGTCTCGGCAGCCGTGCCAGCCGTTGTGGGGAAGGCGATGATGGGCACGGTCTTCTTCTTGGTGGGAGCCACACCCTCCAGCGAGACAACGTCGGCAAACTCGGGGTTGTTCGTCACGATACCGATGCCCTTGGCGGTATCCATCGACGAGCCACCACCTATGGCTACGAGGAAGTCGGCACCGGCAGCAGCGAAGGCCGCCACGCCGTTCTTCACGTTGGTCACCGTGGGGTTGGGCACCACCTCGTCGTAGATCTCGTAGGGGATGCCGGCCTGGTCCATGACATCGGTCACCATCCGGCATACGCCGAACTTCACGAGTCCTTTGTCCGTAACCACAAGCGCCTTCTTGAAGCCAAGACGCTCGACCACGCCGGGGAGTTCCTTTCGTGCACCTGCGCCGAAGTAGGAGAGTTCATTGAGGATAAATCTGTTTACCATAGTTGTAAAGGGTTAAAGAGTTAAAGGGTTAAAGTTCCTTTGCGTTGAAGTGCGGCAAAGGTAAGGAAAAGTCTAGGGTCGAAGGTCTAAGGCGGGCTGTTTTTTTGCTCCGGCAGGCGAAAGATAGACTTTTTTCTGGTGGAAAATGTAAAAAAGCCGTTGACTGTTGACCGTTGACCGTTGACCTTTTTGTACCTTCGCACCCGAAAACCGATACGGTATTCATTGGCGACAACATGGATACGCACCAAAAACGTAGGATTTACAGAACATACCTTAAAGGTGGGTTCTATAAATTCTTGTCTAAGTGATTTTGGCTTTGCATAGAGCAGATTGCTGCGCAGAGCGAGGGAGCATACATTGTTATGCGACCGAGTGATAAACAGCAAGATGCCTACGCAAAGGAAAAAGCACGGACAAGTTTTTCAGACTCACCATAAGATAAAAACGTAGAATTTATAGAACACACCTAAATATTATAGAACTTAGTTGTATGGACATGAGAAGACTGAACATTTTCGCGGCGTTGCTCGTGGCTATGGCAATGCTTCAGCCAGCCGGAGTGCAGGCACGCGTAGGCAGGAAAGCACTGCCAGCCAAGCAATTCATCTGGCCTGAGGGACAGATGCCCGACCGCCAGGGACATCAGATAGCCCAGATGACCGATGTGAGCGAGGCTCCTGGCTTCAATCCAGACGAGAACCGCGAACCCTTCATCGAGTGGTACGAGGCCCCTGCAGAGGAGGTGCGATGCGGCACCTGTGCCATCCTGATTTCGGGTGGCGGCTACTACAACTGTTGCGACGTGGGGCTGGTGGAAAGTTGGCACCAGACACTCACAGCCGCTGGAGTGCAGTGCGTGAAGCTCGTGTACCGCACACCACGCGCCGAGGGCACGCCCTACTGGAAGACAGCCTGGGAGGACGGACAAAGGGCCGTGCGACTGGTGCGCAGCGAGGCGGCACGCCGCGGGTTCGACCCCGAACGCATCGGGACGGTGTCGATGTCGGCAGGCTCGCACCTCGCCCTGCTGCTCACGACAAGCTCGCAGACAGATGCCTACAAACGCCTCGACGCCCTCGACGACACGCCCTGCCACGTGAACTGGGCCATAGTCAACGCACCTGCCTATGTGACCTCCGATGCTGCCGCAGAAGGTGTTCCTGCTCCGCAAGATGGCTACGGACCCGAGATCAGGCTGGACACCATCTTCCATTTCGATGCCCGCACCTGCCCGATGAGTCTGCATCACGGCGGAACGGACGTGTATTCGCCCAACGGCTCGACACTGGCCTACCGTCGTCTGCGCGAGATAGGCGTGCCGGCCGAGCTGCACCTCTATCCCAACCGCGGCCACGGGGCCCACGGCTTCGAGCGCGGGATGGAGTTCATCCGCCAGATGGGCTTCCTGGGTCAGCTGGACGAGGAGGTGACGCTGATGGACCGTTACGCCTCGGACGATGCCCGCGGCAAGTACGTGCGCGAGGATCTGTGGCCAGGAGGCAAGATGCCCAACCGCCAGGAGCAGCAGTGCGAGCCCTACCTGGAGTGGCACTTTCCCAAGGAGCAGAAAACCAACGCAATACAGATCATCTGGTCGGGCGGGGCATACACGGGCAATGACCCCGACGGTTTCGAGGTCGCCCCCATCCGTCGCTACCTCAATGGGCTTGGGATGACCGTCGTGACGCTGAAATACCGCACCCCCAGACCGGAAGGCCTGCCCAAGCACCTGTCGGCCTGGCAGGACGCACAGAGAGCTGTTCGCGTGGTGCGCAGCAAGGCCTCCGCGTATGGTCTCGACCCCGACCGCATCGGCATCATGGGCTCCTCGGCCGGCGGTCACCTCGCCCTGATGGGAGTGACCAGCTCGCTGCACCGCGCCTACTGGCCGGTTGACGACATGGACAAGTTCTCCTGCAGCGTGCAGTGGGGCATCGGTATCTATCCCGCCTATGCACTCACCGACGGGTTGGAGCATCACAACACCACTGGCGGCAATGCCGACAGCGCCCTCCTCGCACCCGAATTCAGCTTCGACCGCGCCACCTCGCCCATGCTGTTCATCCACGGCGATGCCGACGGCTGGGCCGCGATGAATTCTGTCAAGGCGTGGGAGAAGATGCGTGCCATAGGCGTCCAGAGCGAGCTGCACACCCTCGCACTGCGCAACCACTGCTTCCAACGCACCGCCTCGCCCGGGACCGGTAGTTACACCTGGATGGACCGCATCGCCGAATTCCTCCGCTCACAGCACGTGTTGTAAAGCTATGCGGCATCATTTTGTGGCTTTTTCTGAGGTGTTGTAGCGTTTCTTAGGCGAATCCCTTTGGGGTTCCTGTCCAAAAAGAGGCTGCAACCACCACGGTTGCAGCCTCTTTTGATCATTGCAAAGGGATGGCATGGCTTCTTATTCCGACCAGTCCATCTGGCTCATGCGGATGTAGCTCTGGTAGCGTTTCTTGGCCATGGCCTGGCAGGCAGCGAAGAGTTCGTCGGCCTCGGCAGGATACTGCTTCTTGACAGAGAGGAAACGCACCTCGCCATTGAGGTAGGTCTGGAACTTGTCCCAATCTGGTGCCTTGCTGTCGAGGGAGAAGGGATTCTTGCCCTCGGCTTCCAGAGCGGGATTGTAGCGCCAGAGGTGCCAGTAGCCACACTCCACGGCAGCCTTCTCCTCGGCCTGAGCCTTGCCCATACCCGACTTGATGCCGTGGTTGATGCAGGGAGCGTAGGCAATGATGATGGAGGGACCGGGATAGGCCTCGGCCTCGCGGATGGCCTTGAGGCACTGACTCTGGTCGGCACCCATGGCGATCTGTGCCACATAGACGTAGCCGTAGGTGGTGGCAATCATGCCCAGGTCTTTCTTGCGTACGCGCTTGCCGCTGGCAGCGAACTTGGCGATGGCACCCAGAGGGGTGGCCTTGGACGACTGTCCGCCCGTGTTGGAATAGACCTCGGTGTCGAGGACCAGGATGTTGACATCCTCGCCGCTGGCGATGACATGGTCCAGACCGCCGTAGCCGATGTCGTAGGAGGCACCGTCGCCACCGATAATCCACTGCGAGCGCTTCACGAGGTAGTGGGAGAGTTCGAGCAGACGCTGGCAGGTGGGACAGCCCTTGGCGGCCGAGGCCTCGATGTGGGGCAGCAGGGCAGCAGCAGCCGTCTTGCTGGCATCGGCACCGTTCATGTCTGTGATCCATGCTTGGGCGGCAGCCTTGTAGTCGTCGCTGACGGTATCGCTGGCCATCATCTCCTCCAGGAGAGCCTTGATGCGGGCACGCATCTTCTTGTTGGCAAGGGCCATACCCAGTCCGTACTCGCAGAAGTCCTCAAAGAGGCTGTTGGCCCAAGCGGGGCCCTGACCCTTCTCGTTGGTGGTGTAGGGTGTGGAGGGGATGGAACCCGAGTAGATGCTGGAGCAGCCCGTAGCGTTGGAGGCCATGATGCGGTCGCCGAAGAGCTGAGAGATGAGCTTGAGATAGGGCGTCTCGCCGCAACCCGAGCAGGCTCCGCTGAACTCGAAGAGAGGCGTAGCGAACTGACTCACGCGGGGGTTGCTCTTGATGTTGAGCAGGTCCTGCTTGGTCTTGACGTTCTTCACGAGCCAATCCCAGTTGGCAGCCTCCTGGAGCTCGCCCTCGAGGGGTACCATCTCCAGAGCCACCTTGTCGCCCTTGTTGCCGAGGCAGACATCGACGCAGTTGCCGCAACCCAGGCAGTCCATGACACCCACCTGGATGCGCATGTGCATGCCCTTGATCTCCTTGGGCGCCTTGATCTCGATGGTGGGAGCGCTGAAGGCAGCGGCCTCGCTCTCGTCGAGTACGAAGGGACGGATGCAGGCGTGGGGACATACGAAGGCACAGTTGTTGCACTGCACGCAGTTCTCCTCATGCCATACGGGGACGAAGGCGGCTACGCCGCGCTTCTCGTAGGCGGCAGTGCCCTGAGGCCATGTGCCGTCCTCGCTGCCGATGAAGGCCGAGACGGGAAGCAGGTCGCCGTTCTGGGCATTGATGGGGCGCACGACCTTGTTGATGAACTCGGGGTCGTCGTTGGGCTTCACGGGTTCGTCGGCCAGTCCAGCCCAGGCGGAATCCACGGTGAGTTCCTTGTACTCGCCGCCACGGTCCACGGCAGCATAGTTCTTGTCCACGACATCCTGGCCCTTCTTGCCATAGCTCTTCACGATGAATTTCTTCATCTGCTCGATGGCGAGGTCCACGGGGATGACGCCTGTGATGCGGAAGAATGCACTCTGCAGAATGGTGTTGGTGCGGTTGCCCAGACCAATCTCCTGGGCTATCTTGGTGGCGTTGATGTAGAAGACACGGATGTGCTTCTCGGCAAAGTAGCGCTTCACGTTGCTGGGCAGGTTGCGGACGAGGTCATCGCCCTCCCAGATGGTGTTGAGCAGGAAGGTGCCGCCAGGTTGCAGGCCGCGGGTGACGTCGTACATGCGCAGGTAGGCCTGGACGTGACAGGCCACGAAGTTGGGCGTGTTGACCAGATAGGTGCTGCGGATGGGCGTGTCGCCGAAGCGGAGGTGGGAGCAGGTGAAGCCACCCGACTTCTTGGAGTCGTAGCTGAAGTAGGCCTGACAGTGCTTGTCGGTGTTGTCGCCGATAATCTTCACGGAATTCTTGTTGGCACCCACGGTGCCGTCGGCTCCGAGGCCGTAGAACTTGGCCTGGAACATGCCCTCGCCACCCAGGGCAATCTCCTCTTTCTTGGGGAGGCTGGTGAAGGTGACGTCGTCCACGATGCCGATGGTGAAGTGGTTCTTGGGGGTGGGCAGGGCCAGGTTCTCATAGACGGAGAGGATCTGGGCGGGCGTGGTGTCACCGCTGCCCAGGCCGTAGCGTCCACCTACGATGACGGGGGCATCCTGGGTGCCGTAGAAGGCATCCTTGACATCCATGTAGAGGGGCTCGCCGTTGCTGCCGGGTTCCTTGGTGCGATCCAGGACAGCGATGCGCTTGGCTGTCGCGGGCACGGCGGCCAGGAAGTGGTCGATGCTGAAGGGGCGGTAGAGGTGTACGCTGACCATGCCCACCTTCTCGCCCTTGGCGGTGAGGTAGTCAATGGCCTCGCGGGTGGCCTCGGTGGCAGAGCCCATGAGGATGATGACACGCTCGGCATCCTCGGCACCGTAGTAGTTGAAGAGGCCGTACTTGCGACCCGTGATCTCGGAGATCTGCTTCATGTAGTCCTCCACGATGGCAGGAACGGCGTCGTAGAAGCGGTTGCAGCTCTCGCGGTGGGCGAAGAAGGTATCGGGGTTCTCGGCCATGCCGCGAGCCACGGGATGTTCGGGCGAGAGGGCACGGGCACGGAACTCGGCCAGGGCTTTCTGGTCGATGAGACCAGCCAGGTCTTCGTTGTCGAGGCGCTCAATCTTCTGTATCTCGTGGGAGGTGCGGAAGCCGTCGAAGAAGTTGACGAAGGGCACGCGGCTCTTGATAGTGGACAGGTGGGCAACGGCAGCCAGGTCCATGACTTCCTGGACGGAACCCTCGCAGAGCATGGCAAAGCCCGTCTGACGGGTGGACATCACATCCTGATGGTCGCCGAAGATGCAGAGGGAGTGGCTGGCCAGGGTGCGGGCACTGACGTGGAAGACGCAGGGCAGCAACTCGCCCGCAATCTTGTACATATTGGGGATCATCAGCAGCAGACCCTGCGAGGCCGTGTAGGTGGTGGTGAGGGCACCAGCCTGCAGCGAACCGTGGACGGCACCGGCAGCACCACCCTCGGACTGCATCTCCTGGACCAGGACGGTCTCGCCAAAGATGTTCTTGCGCCCCTGGGCAGCCCATTCATCGACATACTCGGCCATCGTGGACGACGGCGTGATGGGGTAGATGGCAGCCACCTCGCTGAACATATACGAGATATGCGCAGCAGCCTGGTTGCCATCACAGGTAATGAATTTCTTCTCTTTCATTGTTGTGGAGTTTATGATGTAGTTTTGTTGAAGTTTTCGTTTGACGTTGACCATTGACCGCTGACCTCAGTACAGGAACCCGAACAGCCACAGCGGGATGGTGTTGGCCTCGCCCTGCTGGATGTCGGAACGTGCATAGACCACCTCGTCGTGTCGTCGTCGCGGTGCGCCCGTGCACACGCTGTACATGCGTCCGTCCACCTTGAACGTTGACAGGCGGTCGCCGATACGCACATCGTGGTAGGCCCACAGAGCGTTCTGGAAGAAGGTCTCCATCACATCTATCTCCTGCATCTTGTTGGGATAGATGGCATACATCAGGTTGCTGTTGTGCATCATGATGCGGGCCGGTTTCTTGGGGAACTCCTCGCCCTCGTGGTAGAGGATATTGATGAGGCGGGCATCGGAGAGGTATTTGATGTAGTTCATCACCGTGGCTCGCGAGACTTCGATGTCCTGGGCCAGCTGACTCACGTTGGGCGACGAGGGACGCTCCACAGCCATCAGGTAGAGCAGTTTCTTGAGCTTGGGCAGGTATTTGAGTTCCACCTGCTTGATGAGGAGGATGTCCACCTCGATCATCATGTTCATGGTCTTGAGCAGGTTCTCCGAGAAATTGCGTTTCTCCAGGAAGAAGGGATAGAAACCGTGGTGGAGATAGCTGGCAAAGAACTCCAGCGGGTTGACCTGCTTGAGGATCTCGGCAGCAATGGCTATGTGGTGCTGTCGTATCTCCTGGAGCGAGTAGGCTGGGAGGTTGAGTCCCGTCTTGAGGTTGAGGAACTCGCGAAAGGAGAAGCCCCGCAGGTTGTAGCTCGTGACCAGTCCGTTCAGCTCGGGGTTCTCTTCCTTGAGACGCATGACGCTACTGCCCGTGAAGATGATGCGCAGTCCGGGATTCTGGTCGTGGCACCGACGCAGCTCGTGGCTCCACTCGGGGTGCTTGAAGACCTGGTCGATGAGCAGCACCTCGCCACCCTGGGCACGGAAGTCATGCGCAAACTCGGCCAGACCCTTGCCCTGGAAATAGAAGTTGTTCATGTTCACGTAGAGGCAGCGATGACTCTGGGCACCGAAATGCTCGCGTGCATATTGCAGCAGAAACGAGGTCTTGCCCACCCCACGCGTGCCCTTGATGCCTATCAGGGGCTGGTGCCAGTCCACCTCGTCCAGCAAGGCGCGGCGCACAGGCATGTCCGTGTGCTCGATGAGGTATGCGTGAGTCCTGAAAAACGATTCCATCTACGGCAAACAAATTTTCGGGCGCAAAGTTACGGACTTCTGCCGAAAATGCAAAGCCGAGGTGGCAAAAATCGCACGTTAGACCTCCATTTTACTCAAAAAATAGCCATAACGCCCCTCTTTTAGCCCGATTTGAAACAGCATAGGCTCCTCGGTGTGTATCTGGAGTGCCACCCAACCCATGGTGCAACGTTGGTTCATCTCCACGAAAGGATGCACGGCCTCGCCGCCATGGTCCAGCCGACATACCATCATGTCCACGCCTACGGGACCCACATACCATGGCGCAGGGCCGTTCGTCTGCAGCAGAGCGGTCACAGTGTCGCGTATTTTCGTTATATCCTCGCACGAAATATAAGCTCTCAGCAGTCCCATCTTGTAGTCTTCGTCGGCCACGACATTGCCGGCATAGACACCTCCTGGCGTGGTATGGAAGACCGAGAGACCCAGATAGGACACCTCGCCGCGGTCGGCCCAGAACTCCAGCGCAAAGTCTAGCAGCTTGCCCCGACAGAAACGCTCGACCGTCACCCCACCCTGACGTGCAAGCGTCCTGCGTATCCATTGTCGGTCGCGTTCGTTCACCTCGCCACCGTGCAGGGGATGCAACCCACGGCCACTGCCGCTCCACGGTGCCTTCAGTAGCGTCTCGCCAAAGCCTCGGTGTGCTGCCACGACCTCTTCCTCGCTCTCGCACCATGCTGCATCTCCCACGACAGCCACGCCATGGGCTTGGAGTACAGCCTTGGCGCGTTCGAGATTTTCTACAGCCACACGACGCGAGGAACGAGTCCGATAGTCGGCCATCTCCTCGTCGGTAGGAAGGACCTCTGCCGACACCCCTCTCCGCCGCAACTGAGCCACCAGCAATGGGCTCCATCCCCAAGGCAGCACTTCGGTGATTTCGGCTGGCAATGTCTGTCCCGCCTCGTACAGATGCAGGATCCAATCCCCCTCACCCCGTTGCCAGAGATGTGGCAGACCCTGCAAGTCGCGGGCCATCTGCACCGCCGATGCTGGCGGCGTGAAGTACGCCGTCCCGTGTGCCAGAGCCAAATCATTCTCGGGGTTGAAGACCAGGAGCCGCATGGGAGGAGTTGATGGGTTCAAGGGTTGTTTTCCTACGGTTCAAAACGCCTTTTCGTCTCGTTTACGGGGCAAAATTAGGCATAAACGTCTGCATTCAGACCCCGAAAGCCTATTTTTTTAGGTATTTTTTACATTTTTTACTATTTTTTCTTGGCGGATACCTTATTTATACCTACCTTTGCAGCGCTTTTTAGAGGCAAACAACGATTTATTAACCAATTATAGTTTCAAAAAACTTTTGAGAAAATGAAATTTGGAAAGTTTCTTCTCGCAGCTGCCCTGATGGTATCGGGTCTGGCTGCAAACGCTCAGGAAACTGAGAAAGTCGAGTTCAATCACCACTGGTTCATGCAGTTCCAAGGCGGTGCCACCTACACCCTTGGCAAGGCTGGCTTCGAGAACCTCATCTCCCCCGCTGCTCAGGTAGCCGTTGGCTATCAGTTCACTCCCGTATGGGCCCTGCGTCTCGCCGTCAACGGCTGGCAGAACAAGGCTGGTGAAGTAGATGGTCTGAACATGTACAAGTGGAACTATGTAGCTCCCGCCCTGGACGTGAAGTTCAACCTCATCAACGCCTGCTGCAAGCAGACCTACAACCCCAAGCGCGTCTTTGGTCTCAACATCATCGCTGGTGTTGGCGCCAACATCGGCTGGAACAACACCGACGCTTGCGCTCCCGCTTTTGAGTACTACTGGGATGGCACCAAGGTGCGCCCCGTTGGTCGCGTAGGTCTTGACTTCGACTTCCGCTGCAGCAAGCGCATCAGCATCAACATCGAGGCTATGTCCAACTTCCTCAGCGACAAGTACAACAGCCAGAACAGCGGCAAGCTCGACTGGTACTTCAGCGCTTTCCTGGGCCTGAAGGTTGGTCTTGGCAAGGTTGAGAACGTGATTCCCGTCATTGTTCCCGTTGTCGAGGAACCCGCTCCCGCTCCCGTAGTGAAGAAGGAAGAGCCCAAACCCGCTCCCGTAGTGAAGAAGGCTCCCGAGATGCAGACCGAGATCTTCTACCAGATCAACAAGTTCCTCATCACCGAAGGTGAGCAGCCCAAGGTAGAGAACCTCATCAACTTCCTGAAGGCCAACCCCGAGACCAAGGTAGCCGTGACCGGTTATGCCGACGTCGAGACCGGTAACCCCCGCTACAACATGGCTCTGTCCCAGAAGCGTGCCGACAACGTTGCCAAGACCCTCGTAGAGGCTGGCATCGCTGCAGAGCGCATCACCGTGGACGCCAAGGGTGATACCGTTCAGCCCTTCGCCGAGAACGACAAGAACCGTGTATCCATCTGCATCGCCAAGTAAGCAGACCGTCACATCACGTTCATACACAAGCCCCGACCCTCGCTGGCCGGGGCTTTTTCGTGTCACCATATACCAAAAACAACTGAATAAGCACTGCGAACACAAAAATCTTGTGTCTCTCGTCTCTCGTCTCTCGTCTTTTTCGTACCTTTGCTGCGCGAAAGCACAAAAAACGGATGCGACACACACCTTATTATATAATCATATACACCATCCTGCTCTTCTGCTCCCTCACCTCGAGGGCAGGCCAACCGCTGACGTTCTTCCAGTACGACGATAGCACAGCCTACCCCAAACGCGAGACACGAGCCGTATGGCTCACCACACTCAACGGACTGGACTGGCCACGCACCAAAGCCACCTCAGCTGCCGCTATAGCACGACAGAAACAGGAACTCCGCGACATCCTGGACCGTCTGCAGGCCATACACATCAACACCATACTCTTCCAGACACGCACACGAGGCAGCGTCCTCTACCCCTCTGCCATCGAGCCCTGGGATGTGGCTCTCACCGGACAGTACGGCAAGGACCCCGGCTACGACCCACTCGCCTTCGCCATAGACGAGGCACACCAACGAGGCATGGAACTCCACGCATGGGTGGTTACCATACCCTACTGCAAGACCGACGTCGCCACGAAGATGGGCAAGAAGACCAAGCTGCGCCAACGGCCCGACCTCTTCGTGCGCCACAACGGGACCTGGTACCTCAACCCCGGACTGCCCGGCACCGCCGACTACCTCGCCAGCATCTGTCGCGAGATCGTGGGTCGCTATGATGTCGATGGCATACACTTCGACTACATCCGCTACCCCGAGAAGGCCTCGTCCTTCGCCGACAACGCCACCTACCGACGCTACGCCGCCAAGGGACAGAGCAAAGATGAGTGGCGCCGACAGAACATCACCGACATCGTGCGACGCATCTATGCCGATGTGAAGGCCCTCAAGCCCTGGGTGCGTGTCAGCTCATCGCCTGTAGGCAAGTACGCCGACCTCCCACGCGCCTCCTCCATGGGGTGGAATGCCCGCGATGCCGTATACCAGGATGCCCAGGGGTGGCTGCGACAAGGCATCCACGATATGCTCTTCCCCATGATGTACTTCGACGGCTCCCACTTCTACCCCTTCGCCGCCGACTGGCAGGAACACAGCTGTGGGCGGTGCGTCGCACCTGGGCTGGGCATCTATTTCCTGGACAAACGCGAGAAAGACTGGCCCCTCACCACCATCACCCGACAACTACATTACCTGCGAGAACAAGGACTGGCAGGACAGTGCTACTTCCGCTCGCGCTTCCTCACCGACGACGTCAAAGGCATCTACACCTACCTCCAGCAGGATTTCTACCCCTTCCCTGCCCTCACACCGTCCTGCATCTGGCTCGACAACGAGGCACCCGCCACACCCGTGCTGCACGAGAAACGCAGCCTCGACGCATGCACCACCCAACTCGTCTGGAACAGCGTAGTCGATAACCTCGGGGGCGGTGTGCGCTACAACATATACGCCTCACAGCAATGGCCCGTCAGCACCGACGATCCCCGCAACATCGTTGCCACGGCACTCACCGACACCACTTTCACCTGCAGCAGCATCACCAACAGGTTTCTGGGCTACCACCTCGCCATCACCGCCATAGACCGCTGTGGCAACGAGAGCGAGCCCTGCCAGGTTGATACCTTCGGAGGCAGACGGCCCACTTTCAACTTTTTCCGCTCGGTACTGCCCCTTCGCTCGGCAAAGAACGTTTCCAACGTCCGCAAATAACATGTCAGACCTCCAACTCACACCCCTCGCCCTCCACGGCACACCCGACACCCGTCCGCTCATCATCGCAGGACCATGCAGTGCCGAGACAGAGGAACAGGTTCTCACCACGGCCCTGCAACTCGCAGGGTCCGGCGTACGCATCTTCCGCGCAGGCATCTGGAAGCCACGCACACGACCCGGATGCTTCGAAGGCATCGGAGCACTCGCCCTGCCCTGGATGCAACGCGTCAAGGCCGAGACAGGCATGCTCGTCACTACCGAGGTGGCTACGCCCGACCACGTAGAGGCAGCCCTCGCCGCAGGCATCGACATCCTATGGATAGGAGCACGCACCACAGCAAGCCCCTTCGCCATGCAAGACCTTGCCGACTGCCTCCGAGGCACCGACATACCCATCCTCGTGAAGAACCCCGTCAACCCCGACATAGAGCTCTGGGTGGGTGCCCTGCAACGCCTCAACCGTGCCGGTCTCACACGACTCGCCGCCATTCACCGAGGCTTCTCCAGCGTGGATCAGAGACTCTACCGCAATGCCCCGATGTGGCACATGCCCATAGAACTCAAACGACGCTACCCCGACCTCCCCATACTCTGCGACCCCTCCCACATGGGCGGACGACGCGACCTCGTGGCACCCCTGGCACAGCAGGCCATGGACCTCGGACTCGACGGACTCATGATAGAGAGCCACTGCCGACCCGACGAGGCCTGGAGCGACGCACGCCAGCAGGTGCTGCCCGAGGTGCTCGACATCATCCTCCACAACCTCGTGGTACGCGATACCATCGACGCCACCGAGAGCCTCGCCGCACTGCGCAAACAGATCGACGAGCTGGACAACACCATCATGGACCAGCTGGCACGACGCATGGCCGTGAGCCGCGAGATAGCCGAGTTCAAAAAGCAACACAACATGACCATCGTACAGACGTCACGCTACAGCGAGATCCTCGACCGACGCGGCGCACAAGGGCTACTCAACGGCATGCCCACCGAGTTCGTCAAACGCATCTTCGAGGCCATTCACTCCGAGAGCGTACGTCAACAGATAGAAATCCTCCACGGAGAAGAAGAAAAACAATAAAAACATATCATTATGGGACGTCAAATCCGATTCAGTCTCGTCTATCGAGACATGTGGCAATCCAGCGGAAAATTCCAGCCACGCAAAGACCAACTGGAGCGCATCGCTCCCGTCATCGTAGAGATGGGCTGCTTCGCCCGCGTAGAGACCAACGGCGGAGCCTTTGAGCAGGTCAACCTCCTCGCCGGCAACAACCCCAACGACGCCGTACGCGCCTTCACTGCACCCCTCCACGCCGCAGGCATACAGACGCACATGCTCGACCGCGGCCTCAACGCACTGCGCATGTACCCCGTGCCCGACGACGTACGACAACTCATGTACCGCGTCAAGCACGCCCAGGGTGTAGATATCCCACGCATCTTCTGCGGACTCAACGACGAACGCAACATCGTGCCCTCCATCAAGTGGGCCAAAGAGGCTGGCATGATACCCCAGGCCACCCTCTGCATCACCAACTCGCCCGTGCATACCGTCGAGTACTACGCCCAGAAGGCCGACATCTTCATCGAGGCAGGAGCACCCGAGATATGTCTCAAGGACATGGCAGGCATCGGCCTGCCCGGATTCCTGGGTCGTCTCGTCAAGGCCATCAAGACCAAACATCCCGAGGTCATCATACAGTACCACGGACACTCCGGACCCGGACTCAGCATGGCCAGCATCCTCGAGGTGTGCCAGAACGGAGCCGACATCATCGATACCGCCATCGAACCCCTCTCGTGGGGTAAAGTCCATCCCGATATCATCTCCGTACGCGCCATGCTCAAGGACGAAGGCTTTGACGTGCCCGACATCAACATGAGTGCCTACATGAAGGCACGCACCCTCACCCAGGAGTTCATCGACGACTGGCTCGGCTACTTCATCAACCCCGCCAACAAACACATGACCAGCCTGCTCCTGGGCTGCGGACTCCCCGGCGGCATGATGGGCTCCATGATGGCCGACCTCGGTGGCATACAGGCCGCCATCAACGGCATACGCACCAGCAAGGGCGAGCCCGAGCTCAACACCGACGACATGCTCGTTGCCCTCTTCAACGAGGTAGAGTACGTATGGCCCATGGTGGGCTATCCCCCACTCGTCACACCTTTCAGTCAGTACGTCAAGAACATCGCCCTCATGAACCTCCTCACCATGACACAGGGCAAGGGACGCTTCGTCATGATGGACGACGCCATGTGGGGCATGATCCTAGGCAAGTCGGGCAAGGTACCCGGCACCATAGCCCCCGAACTCGTCGAGCTGGCCAAGACCAAAGGCAAGGAGTTCACCGACATCGACCCCCGTACCCTCTATCCCAATGCCCTCGATGACTTCCGCAAGGAGATGGCCGACAACGGTTGGGACGAGGGTCAGGACGAGGAAGAACTCTTTGAGCTGGCCATGCACCCCGAGCAGTACCGCAACTACAAGAGTGGACAGGCCAAGAAGAACTTCGAGGCCGACCTGCAGAAAGCCAAGGATGCCGAGCTGGCCAAGAAGGGTATGACACCCGAACAGATTACCGAGTACAAACACGCTGCAGCCGATGCCATCGTGGCTCCCGTCTCGGGTCAGCTCTTCTGGGAGGTCGGTGGAGGCGACGAAGCCGCTCCTGGCGTGGAACCCTCCATCGGTGCCGAGTATGCCGAAGGTGCTCATTTCTGCACCATCCAGGCCACCTGGGGCGAGATGGTGGATGTCCCTGCCGCCATGGGAGGTCGCCTCGTGGACATTATCGCCCACAGCAGTGCTAAGGTACGCCGCGGCGACATCCTCGCCTACATCAAACGTTCCTGAGCCACAGTGCTCCTCTGGCATCAAAAGAAGGTCGCTCCGGAAGGGAGCGGCCTTTTTTACTGCTGGGACGACCTTTTCTTATAGGTGTGTGGTTGGGATTACTTAGGTTGTTCCTCCGCAAACTTGGAGACTATCGCCATGGTCTCGACATAGCGCTCTTCCACAATGCTGAGCAAGCCCCTGTTGGCTTGTTCCAGACGCGGACGCAGTTGCTCGGTGAGGTTGACGGCGGCCTCATACAGGGGTGTGAAGCCCAAGACTCCGGCCACACTCTTGAGGGTGTGTACAGCACGGAAGGAGGTCTCGATGTCGCCCTTAGCCACACTCTCACGCAGCAACTGCATGGAGGGATCTGAGGGGAATTTCAGCACAAAACGGGTAATCATCCCGTCGTTCATCAGTCTCTGCTTGGCGTCGGTGTAGTCGCCACGCAGCTGTTGGTACATTTCTTGAAGTTCCATATGGTGTGTTCTATAAATTCTATTTCACAGGCAGCTCAAACCAGAAGGTAGCGCCTTTGCAATCGGTGTTGTTCTGAGCCCCCATCCGTCCGTGATGAGCATCGACGATGACCTTGGAGTAGGACAGGCCTATGCCGAACCCCATTTTCTCCTCGGTGGCGCGGTAGAAGCGCTCGAAGAGCTTGGAGGTATCCACGTCGCCGAAGCCCGTGCCATGGTCCTTGACACTGATGCGCACCATTCCCGCCTGTTTGTCCAGCGAGGTGGAGATTTCCAAGGGGTTGTCGTTGGCGTTATAACGCAGGGCATTCATGACGAGGTTGGAGAAGACTATGCGGCACAGGCCAGCATCCATGGGTATCTTGCCCACGGCCTTATCGGCCTGCACGAGGATGGCCATGTTGTGGTTGGAGGCCTCCTCACGGAATTCCTCGCTCAGCTCTCGCACCCAGGCGTTGAGATCCATCAGTTCGGGGTGGACACCCGTGGCACCCTGCTCGATCTTGTTGGAGGTGAGCACGGTATTGAGTAGCACAGTCATGCGCTCGCCTTGCTGACAGACGCGCGTCACGGTCTTCTGATCGCGTTCACTGAGCGTACCACGACTGAGCATGCTGCGCAGAGGACCAAGGATGAGCGTGAGGGGTGTGCGCAACTCGTGCGTGATATTGATGAGGAAGTTGTAGCGTTGCTCGTGAGACTCACGTTGCATGCGCGCCTCCTCAAGGGCCTGGTTGCGCTGCACCTCTTCCTCGACATCGAACAAGCCGATGGCGAGCTGGGATGCTTCGTGCGACGGAGCCTCGAACTTGACGACCTGTATCTCGGTCCAACGGTATTCGTCGAGGAAGGTCTTACAACGAAAACGGGCAGCATAACGACGCTTGCCTTTCAGAAGCTCGCGAAGGTAGTCTTTGTCGGCCAGACGCAGCATGGCCTCGCGGTCGTCGGGATGGCAATAGGCCTGCACAAAGGCCTTGTGGGCCGAGGGGTAGTCGGCGTATTCCGACATGATGACACGTGTATTGTCGTCGTCCTCGATGTAGTAGGGATTGTAGAGGTCGGTGTCGAGGTTGAAGAGATGCACCTCGTCGTAGCCTGAGGCCAATCCGCGGATGGCGTTGTAGTCGGTCTTGAGTTGCTGACGCTGACGCACCACCTCCTCGCTGAGTCGCACCTGCTCGTCGGCGTCGAAGTGCAAGATCTGGGTGACATTCTGGTGACAGCCCTCTATGCGTATGCCTTTCTTGTAGGCGAAGTTACGCACGCCGCCACAGCGTACGGTGACGAGTTGACCGTCGGGATGACGCCAAGGATACTGCACCTCGGCATGCTCGCCCGCCACCATCTTCTTGACAGCGTCATCCACCAAGCCGTAGCAGTTGGCATCGATGTTATCGTACCACGCATGATAGATGCGCTCGGGAGCCAACCGTTCCTTGAGGCCCAGCAGTCCCAGCATGGCTTCGTCGGCATACATGCGGGGCGCAGAGCCCTCGTCCAGCTCGAAAGCCCACAGGCCGATGTGGGACTTGGTGAGAATATCGTTGGAAAGGGGCATGGCTCCGAACTGATGCTCGTCCGACACCTTGCTTGCACGCGAAAATAATGACATAGCGATACCCTTTTTCGTTGTAATTACGGCGCAAAGGTAGGGCTTTTGTACGAAAGATGCAAGCATTTATCCATATTTTTTGTCACAAAAACAAAGTTTTTGCAACTTTTTACGTTTTAGCAAATAGAAATCTGAATTTACACTTGCAGATTCCGTACAGAAGCACTACCTTTGCATGCAGCAAAACAAAAACCTATGACCATGAAGCACCATCTCGCGTTTCTCGCAGCGACACTGGCAGGCAGTATGACCTTGTGTGCCCAGCAGACCATATGTGTACAGGACCTCTCGCGCGGAAAGACCTTCGATGGCATAGGAGCCGTGAACGGTGGAGGGGCCACGAGTGTTCTCCTCAAAGACTACCCCGAGCCTCAGCGCTCACAGATCATGGACCTGGTGTTCAAGCCCCAGTTCGGTGCCTCGGTGAGTACCACACTGGTGGAAGTCCCGGGCGACGGCAACTCGACCCAGGGCAGTATGCCCAGCCACAGCCACTGGCGCGGCGACCACAACTACCAGCGCGGATACATCTGGTGGGTGCTGAAGGAAGCACAGAAGCGCAACCCACGCCTGACCCTCGACGCCACGGCATGGAGTGCACCACGCTGGGTGGGCGATTTCTGGTCGCAGGACATGGCCGACTACTATGTGGACTGGCTGGAGGGCGCACGACGCTGGCACGGGCTGGAGTTCGATGCCCTGGGCTGCCACAACGAGAAGGGCTACAGCTATGACTTTGCCAAGCGACTGCGGCGCACGATGGACGAGCGGGGTTTCGGACAGGTTCGTCTCCATGCCTTCGACAACTGGGGACGCTCCAAGCTGGATTTCCTGGACGAGATGCTGCGCGACAGCACACTGGCTGCCTCCATCGATGTCATCAGCGCACATACCTTCGGCGAGATTGCCATCACGCCCGAGCAACGCGCCAAGATAGAACAGCTGGGGAAGCCCGTATGGAACAGCGAGGACCATATCTACCTGAAAGGATACGACTGTCTCATCGGTATAGTGAAGTGTTTCAACGAGAACTATATCGTGTCGGGGGCATCCAAGATCGTCAACTGGTACGACATAGCAGGCGTCTACCCCATGGAGCCCTACAGCCACGACCCAGCCATGATCATTGCGTGGGAGCCTTGGAGTGGACACTATGAGGTGCGCGAGAATGTGTGGGCCTACGCTCACTACGGTCAGTTCAGTCAGGCAGGCTGGCAATATTTGGACGAGGGGTGTTGCCTACTGGAGGGCGGCGGTTCGATGGTGATGCTGCGCAATCCCGACACGAGCGACTACTCCATCATCGTGGAGACGAAGGAAGCCCAGCAGCCCCAGACGGTGCAGATACGACTGCCCAAGGGTTTGTCCACCAAGGCGTTGTGTCAGTGGACAAGTGATGCCCAAGAGCAATTCGTGCGTAGGCAGGACATACGGGGAGGACGACGACTCACGCTCACCCTACAACCCGGCACAGTCTATTCCTTCTCCACGACGAACGAACAGCAGAAAGGACATTTCGACGACATCCCCGCCTCGCAGCCCTTTCCCTTCCCCTATACCGATGATTTCGAGACCAACGCTATCGCCCAGGGGTACCTGCCACGATATCTGGCCGACATCATTGGCTGCTACGAGCTCGTGCCGCGCCCAGACGGTGAGGGTCAGTGCCTGCGTCAGGTCGTAGGCGACCACACCCTGAGCTGGGCTCCCGAGTGGCACCACTACACCATACTGGGCGACCGCGACTGGACGGACTACGCAGTCAGTGCCGACGTGTGGCTCAATCCGGGCGACGAGGCAGCCATCATGGGACGTGTTTGCGATGTGGGGGCGGGCTACGGCGTGTGGGCCAAGGGTTATTACCTGCGCGTGAACGACCGAGGGCAATGCGACCTCGTCATCACTCGAGGCAAGCTCAATCCAAAGGAACTGATTGGCGACGCGGAGCAGCAGGCCCTCATCCTCGCTCGCAAAGATATAGAGGTGGGTGGCGAGTATGTGCTGGACAGTGCCGAGGTTCCCGACCTGCATGCGCTGACATGGCACCGACTCTGTCTGCGTTTCCGCGGCGATGAGATTACGGGATTCGTCGACGGCCAACAGGTGGTGCAGACCCACGATAATCGCTACCCCCGCGGTATGGCAGGTCTCCTCGCTCCCCTCCGTGAGCGCTCCGTGAGCACCCCCTATTTCGACAACCTGAATATCCAGCCATAGGTTCTGCATCGCTTGAGCAGATAAAAAAAACAGTGCCGCAAGATGGAACCCGAAAGCTCATCATGTGGCACTGTTGCATAGCGGAGAGAGAGGGATTCAAACCCCCGGAACGGACGAGCCGTTCACCGGATTTCGAGTCCGGCCCAATCGGTCACTCTGGCATCTCTCCTTGCGATTGCGGGTGCAAAGGTACGAAAAAAGTCGATAGTCGAGAGTCGAGAGTCGAGAGTTTTTTTGTTTCGGGGGGCGAAAAATACGCATTTTTGGGTCATAGGAGAAAAAAAGAGCCTTTGAAGGAATACCTAAAGTCCGTTTATGCGTACTTTTGCGGCACGTTAAGCCCTTGAACCCTTGAACTCGGTTCCTGAGCCCGTCGAAGGATGAACCCTTGAACTCTTGAACTCTCGAACCCTTGAACCCTTGAACTCTTGAACCCTCACCATATGTCTCACCATCATCATCACCACCATGCGCCCGACGTGAAGGAAATGGGCAGCATATATATCTCCTCCATGGTTCTGAACTTGCTGTTCGTCATCGTGGAAGCCGTAGTGGGCTTCGTGGGCGACTCGCTGGGCCTGCTGAGCGATGCGGGACATAACCTGGGCGATGTCTTCTCGCTGCTGCTGGCCTTCGTGGGGCTGAAGCTGGCCGCCACACACGGCAGCAAACGTTTTACCTACGGCTACAAGAAGAGCTCGGTACTCATCGCCCTGATCAACGCCATCATCCTACTGGTGGCTGTGGGGGCCATCGTGGTGGAGAGCATCCACAAACTGGGACATCCCGCCGAGGTGGATGGTAGTCTCGTGGCCATCACGGCAGGCGTGGGCATCATCATCAACGGACTCACGGCATGGCTACTGAGCCGACAGGCCCATCACGACATCAACACACGCGGTGCCTACTTGCACATGATGGCCGACACGCTGGTGTCGGCAGGGGTGCTCGTGTCGGGTCTCGTCATCAGCCACACAGGGTGGACCATCATAGATCCCATCATCAGCCTCATCATCGCCATGGTTATCCTCACCTCGACATGGTCGTTGCTCTCGGAGAGCCTGCGGCTGAGCATCGATGCCGTGCCAGAGCATATCGACCTGGATGCCGTGAAACAGGCCATCGCCGAGACACCCGGCATCAGCGACGTACATCATGTTCATGTATGGCCGCTAAGTACGACGGAGATTGCCCTCACGGCTCACGTGAAGACGGACACTCCCGTGTCGCTGCATGAGGTGAAAAAGAAATTGGTCGTGTTGGGCATTTCCCACACGACCATTGAGATTGAGACAGAGCCTTGCCATTGCGAGGCCGACTGCGGGTACTAAAGGACCAGAATTTATTTTATAGAACCTACCTAAAGCGTCTTGAGGTTCTCCTCGATGGCGGCTATCTTGGCCAGGGCATCGCTCTGTTTTTTGCGTTCCATCTCCACCACGGCAGCGGGTGCTCCCGAGACGAAGCGTTCGTTGCCGAGTTTCTTCTCGACAGAGGCCAGGAAGCCACGCAGGTGCTCCAGCTCGGCCTGCAGTTTGTCGCGCTCGGCATCGGCATCGATGAGTCCACCGAGGGGAACGGCACATTCCATGGTACCTACGAGGAAGCTGGCAGCACCGCCCGTCTTGGACGACACAACCTGTATGGCATCGAGGTTGGCCATCTTGACGATGGTGGACGAAAGGGCCTGCAGAGCTTGGCTGAGTTCCCCTACGACCTCGAGGGTCATGACTTCTTTCTGCGGGATATTCTTGCTGGCACGCACGGCACGTACACCGCTGACGACACGCTTGGCGTCCTCCATGGCGGCGAGGATGTCGGCATCGGCTGGGGTGTCCACCTTGAGGACACAGACCATGATGCTCTCGCCCTGCTGACGCTCGTAGATATTCTGCCACAGCTCCTCGGTGATGAAGGGCATGAAGGGGTGGATGACTTTGAGCAGGCTGTCGAAGAATTCCAAGGCCTGACGGTAGGTCACGGCATCGACGGGTTGCTGGTAGGCGGGTTTGATGGCCTCGAGGTACCATCCCGAGAACTCGTCGGTGAAGAGCTTAAAGATGGCCATGAGGGCCTCGTTGAGACGGTATTTGCTGTAGAGGTCACAAATCTCGGCATAGTCGGCCGACAGACGGGCATCGAACCACTGCGCAGCCACACGACTCGTCTCGGGCTGCGTCAAGCTGTCGTTGACCTCCCACCCTTTGACGAGGCGGAAAGCATTCCATATCTTGTTGCAGAAGGCCATACCCTGGGCACAGAGATCTTCCTTGAAGAGAATATCGTTGCCGGCAGGGGCTGCGAGCAGCATACCCATACGCACGCCATCGGCTCCATATTTGTTGATGAGTTCGATGGGGTCGGGCGAGTTGCCAAGCGACTTGGACATCTTGCGACCCAGTTCATCGCGCACGATACCGGTGAAATAGACGTTGCGGAAGGGTACGTCGTGGAGGTATTCCTCGCCAGCCATAATCATGCGGGCCACCCAGAAGAAGATGATGTCGGGTCCCGTGACGAGGTCGGCTGTGGGATAGTAGTAGTTGATCTCGGCGTTGCCGGGCTGGTTGATGCCGTCGAAGAGGCTGATGGGCCAGAGCCAGCTGCTGAACCAGGTATCGAGGGCATCCTCGTCGCGCTGCAGGTCGCTGATTTGGAGGTTGGGCAGGTCAAACTGTTTGCGGGCTTTCTCGAGAGCTTCCTCGGGGGTGAGCGCCACGACGAAGCGTTCCTGCTCGTCGTCAGCCTCGCCCTTGACGAAGTAGGCGGGAATGCGATGGCCCCACCACAACTGACGACTGATGCACCAATCCTGGATATTCTCGAGCCAATTGCGATAGGTGGTGACGTACTTGGTGGGATAGAAGCGTATCTTGCCCTCGAGGACGGGAGGCAGGGCGATGTCGGCGAAGTGCTTCATGCTGAGGAACCACTGCTTGCAGAGACGGGGTTCTACGGCAGTGTCCTGGTTGCGTTCGCTGTAGCCTACCTTGTTCTCGTAGTCTTCGACTTTCTCGAGGAGGTCGGCCTCCTTGAGGTCGATGACAATCTGTCGGCGTACGTCCATACGGTCCATGCCTACGTACATACCTGCTGCCTCGGAGAGGGTTCCATCGGGGTTGAAGATGTCGATGGTCTCGAGGTTATGGGTTTTTCCGAGGGCGTAGTCGTTGACATCGTGGGCAGGAGTGACCTTGAGGCAGCCCGTACCGAACTCCACATCGACGTAGCGGTCTTCGATGACAGGGATGACACGTCCCACGAGGGGCACGATGACCTGGTGACCGCGCAGCCACTGGTTCTTGGGATCTTTGGGGTTGACACACATGGCGGTATCGCCCATGATGGTCTCGGGACGTGTGGTGGCTACTACGGCATACCAACCCTTGGCATCGCGGTGCAGCACCTCGCCTTCCTGGCCTGTTGGACAGACAGGATTGGTGTCGGCATCGGCGACATAGTAGCGGAGGTAGTAGAGCTTGCTCTTCTCGTCGCGGTAGATGACTTCCTCGGTGGAGAGAACGGTCTGGGCCTTGGGGTCCCAGTTGACCATGCGCAGGCCTCGGTAGATGAGTCCTTTGTCGTAGAGGTCCACGAAGACCTTGAGGACGGACTCGGAGCGTTTCTCGTCCATGGTGAAGGCGGTGCGGTCCCAGTCGCAGGAGGCACCGAGACGACGCAGCTGTTTGAGGATGATGCCTCCGTGCTCATCGGTCCATTTCCAGGCATGCTCGAGGAACTGCTCTCGGGTGAGGTCGCGTTTCTTGATGCCCTGGGCGGCGAGACGGTTGACAACCTTGGCCTCAGTGGCTATGCTGGCGTGGTCTGTGCCAGGTACCCAACAAGCGTTCTTACCGTCGAGGCGTGCCTTGCGGATGAGGATGTCCTGAATGGTGTTGTTGAGCATGTGTCCCATGTGAAGCACACCCGTGACGTTGGGTGGCGGGATGACGATGGTGTAGGGCTCGCGCGTGTCGGGCTTGGACGCAAAGAGTTTGTGGTTCACCCAGTATTGGTACCATTTGGCCTCGACATCAGCGGGGCTGTATTTGCTGGCTAATTCCATGTGTTGCTATGATGTGATGATGATTCTTGATCTATTTATCTTCGAGTTTCTTGGCCTCGTTCCAGATGGCATCCATCTCGGCGAGGGTCATGTCGGTGAGTGGACGGCCCTGACGGATGCTGTGTTCCTCCAGGTAGGTGAAACGGCGTATGAACTTGAGGTTGGTGCGTTCCAGGGCGTTGTCGGGGTTGATGTGGTAGAGACGTGCCGCATTGATGAGCGAGAAGAGGAAGTCGCCAAACTCGTTGGTGCTGCGTTCTTTGTCTTCGCGCTCGAGTTCGGCCTGCAACTCGCCCAGCTCCTCACGCACCTTGTCCCAGACATCCTCGCGCTTGTCCCAGTCGAAGCCTACGCCGCGAGCCTTGTCCTGTATGCGGTAGGCCTTGATGAGCGAGGGCAGAGCGGCTGGAACACCACTCAGCACACGTTTGTTGCCGTCTTTCTCCTTGACCTTGAGCTGTTCCCAGTTCTGGACGACCTGGTCGGGGGTGAGTTCCCCTGCCCCACCCTGGGCTCCTTTGACGGTCTCGGGGACGGGATCTTTGGGCGGATAGACGTGGGGATGACGATAGATGAGTTTGTCGGTGAGGCGCTGACAGACATCGGCGATGTCGAAATCGCCCGTCTCGGACCCTATCTTGGCATAGAAGCAGACGTGGAGCAACACGTCGCCCAGCTCCTTGCAGATGTCCTGTTTGTCGTCGCGCATAAGGGCATCGCAGAGCTCGAAGGTCTCTTCCACGGTGTTGGGACGCAGACTCTCGTTGGTCTGTTTGCGGTCCCAGGGACATTTCTCGCGCAGGTCATCGAGGACGTCGAGGAGACGTCCGAATGCCGCCATTTGTTCTTCGCGTGTGTGCATATGTTTGAGGTGTGTTCTTTAAATTTTGGGCGCAAAGGTACGAAAAAAGGTTAGAGGTTCGAGGTTAGAGGTTAGAGTTTTTTCGTACGAGCGACACGAGTCAGCGTTTTTTCATGTCTTCGACCCATACGCGGAGCATACGTACATCCTCGAGAGGACGGTCGTTGGCATCGGTGGGGACACGCTGGATAGCATCAACGACCTCCATACCACTGATGACTTCGCCGAAGACAGTGTAGTGGTCGTCGAGGTGGGGCGCGTCGTTGACCATGAAGCAGAACTGCGACGAGGAGCTCTCCATCTCGGGGTTGACCTCATCGGGTTCGCGGGCTGCCATGACGGTGCCGCGTTTGTGGCGGATATCCCAGCGCGTGCGTATCTCGGCAGGGATGGTATAGCCGGCATCGGTCTCACCGAGCAACACACCTGGAGCAGCATTCTTGGAGGTGGGGTCACCACCCTGCACGACGAAGCCCTCGATGACGCGATGGAAGAGAAGGCTGTCGAAGAAATGTGTCTCGGCCAGACGGATGAAATTCTTCTTGTGCTTGGGTGTCTCCTCATAGAGGAGAAACTCGATGCGTCCCATCGTGGTCTCGCAGACGACTTTCTTCTGACGTGCCGAGACGGGCAACAAGACAGAGCAAATGCAGATGGTGACGAAAATTTTTTTCTTCATAGTATTTTCGGGTCTCTTTTGCGGCACAAAAGTAGTGTTTTTCGGGCAAAGAAGAGGAGAAAAATATCGCTTTTTCGAGAAAATGCCATAACGGAACGAAAAAAGGTGAAAATAATTTGATGAAAGTATTGCAGGAAGCGAAAAAAAACACTACCTTTGCACCATCTGTGAAAAAAGCTAAGCATTTTTAATTCAATCAGGATAGCGATATCCTGTCAATTCTTGTAACCCGTGAAGGGCGAACGAACAGCAATAAAAGAGGCATCCACATTCGGATGCCTCTTTTATTGTAGCGTTGTATAGAGCTGAATTGCCTAACCGACAGAATCTGCGCTGCTACCTCAACTGAACGAGGAGCCGTACCCAGGTCGTGTAGAGTACATCGCGGTCGTGTTCCCACGAATAGATGGGCGGTTGCGAGGGGTCGTCATCGCGGTAATAGTTGTAGGGCACCATGGGGTCGAGGCCACGCTCGCTGTCGCGGTGGTATTCGGCATCGAGGCGCTGGGGTTCGTACTCGAAATGCGAGACAGAGAACACCTGACGGCCACCGTGCGACGTCAAGAGACCTGAACCCGTGACGGGGGAATGGGCCACGTTCTGCACCTCAGGGTGCAGGGCCACGTCGGCATCATCGATGTACCAGGGGCGACTCACGGGGATGAGGACGTGGGGCTGAGTGCCATCAACGTAGGGCGAGGTGGCATTGAGGATGGTATGGGGATAGACACCGCTCCACTGGAAGCTGTTGCGGCGGAAATGGATGCCCCAGTTGTAGTACAGGCGTGCAAAGGCTCCCCAGCAGATGTAGAAGGCGGAGTGGACATGGCTGTCGGACCAGCGGAAGAAGACCTTGAGTTGGGGCCAGTAGCGAACCTCTTCGAACTCGAAACGCTGCAAGGGAGCGCCGTTGATGATGAGTCCGTCGTATTCGTCACCCTCCTCCATCACCTCTGCGATATCCTGGTAGTAGGTGTCCATGTAGGCTTGTGGGGAGTCCTTGTACGAGAGGTTGCTCATCTTGACCAGGGTGATGAAGATATCCTCGCCCGAAACAGCCAAGGCACGGTATATCTCGGCCTCACAAGCCTCTTTATCGGGCATGAGGTTGAGGAAGAGGATACGAAGGGGGTGAGAGTCCCGAGCCGAGGACCACCCCTGCAAGGGAAGGCCTTCGGCTCGAAGTCGCTCGATGAGCGGGAGGTTATCGGGTACGAAAATCATAGTCTTTGGTCAACAGCGGGCGGCGGGTGGCTAATCCCGACCTACCTTGACGAAAGTCTGCCCCGTGACGTCGGCAGCGTTGCCACCACCATAGACATTGCCGATGATGTTGGCACCTTGAACGTTCTTGGTCTTGGGTTCCTCGCCCGTCTCGAAGGTGGTCTGGGCATCGGTGGCAATGTTGACGTAGGTATTGCCCTGCACGGCAGCGATGTTGCCACCGCCGTAGATGGTGCCTATAGTGCCAAGCGCGTCGGGAATGGTGACAGTGGTGCCGGCTTTCCCGCCAGCATATTCGCCTTCGACGTCCTGTCCGGCAAATTTACCCTTGACCTGCTGCACATTGATGTGGGTGTCACCCACGATGATACCCTTGCTGGCATCGGCGGTACTACCCAGACCACCACCGAAGATGGTACCGATTCTCGTGCAGGAACGTACGTTGATATTGAGTGCCTTGCCTTCAGGTACGGTGTAGGCTGCTAGGTTGCCACCACCGTAGATAGTATCGATGATGATGGGATGACAGCCTGTCTCTTCGAAGTTGAGTGTGATGCCGCCATTGATGGAGCCACCCAGGTTGTTGCCTCCGAAGATGGTTCCGAAGGTACCGTTGGTGAGGGTGAGGGTGATATCCTGACCGATGCTGGCGTTCTTGGCACCGCCGTAGAGGGTCTTGAAACCGGGGATACAGCCTATCTGCATATCGATGGCACCATTCATGTAGGCCTCGTTGCCGGCACCATAGACCTCGCCGATATTGAAGGCACAAGCATCCTCGCCGTCTTCGGCCTCGAAGATGGAAGTGGCCGTCTCGCGTATGTTACCCTTGGAGTTGGAACCTCCGAAGACATGGTTGATGACACCACCGTAAATCTCGGTCTTGGCTACGCCCGTACCGTACTGCGCACCAGGTGTGCCAAGAGCGATGTCGGGGTAGTAGCCCACGTTGGCACCGGGGTTGTCTATCCCGTAACCGTTGCCGCCACCGAAGAGATAGTCGATGATACCGCCCTCCACGATGAGGTGGTTGGCTGGCGTGGAGGCTGCGTTGCCGCCACCATAGACGTCTTGGATGCTATTGTCGCAACCATAGATATGTACGAGAGTGGACTTATCGTTGGGGTTGGTGGGATCGTAGGAAGCCTGGTTGCCGCCGCCATATACTCCAGCGAGGTCGTACTCGTCTGCGCCGTCGCCCTGACCTTCATGCTTCGTTGTCTTGTAGATATGTACCTCGGCGTTGCCTTGAGGCGTTCCGTTGACGTTGTTGCAACCGTAGATGGTGCCACCCACAGCAGCGGTGGAGGAAAAGTCGGCCTTACCCAGTTGCACCTTGACATTGCCCTTGACGAGGGCTGCCACGTCGGCACTGCCCAGGCCACCACCATAGACGTCGCCACCCACGCTACCACCCGTGAGGGTGACCCAGGTATGGTTTGAGGTAGAGGTGTTGACACTGCCCAGAGCCGATCCGCCATAGATGTCGCCCGTGACGGTACCGTTCTGGAGGTTGACTTCCACGTTGCCGCCTACGCCCGTATCCTTACCGTAGCCGCCACCGAAAACGCTGCCCACCTCCATGCCGCAGGATTCCTCGCTGTCGTTGATGGTGATGGTGACGTTGCCCGAGACGGATTTCTCGGCGTTGTTGCCGCCGTAGATGGTACCGATATGTCCGGCTGTGATGTTGAGTGCCACATTACCCGTGATGGCTGCTGCATTGGCACCACCGAAGAGCTTATCGATGCGAGAGGCGCAACCTACGGTGATTTGTCCGGCATTGCTGGCTGCCTTGTTGCCGCCTCCGTAGAGTTCATCCACGTTGATGAGACAAGCGTCATGGCCGCTCTCTGCTGTCTCGTTGGCCGTGACAGAGATGGTACCACCGATGGTGCCCTGACTGTTGCTACCGCCAAAGACCTTGAGGATGGTACCGCCGTATATCTTCGTAGTGGCATTGCCGGTCACGTTGGCTGCGCTGACCGTACCGTTACCACCGCCAAAGACGTTGCCGATGACATCACCGCCATAGATGGTCACATCCGTGGCCGCTACGGCAGCCGCATTACCGCCACCGTAGACGTATTCTATCGAGTTGTTGCAGTTGTGGACAGTGACCTGAGGGTAGCCATTGCCGTAAGTATAGCCAGCCTTGTTGCCACCACCATAGACGGCATAAAGGGCATACTGGTTCTCGCCTGCAGCAGGGTCGGTACCGTAGATATCCACGGTGACGCTGCGCTGGGGAGCACCATTGATGTTGTTGGCGCCATAGACGCCGCCCGAACCGTTGGCACCAGTCTCGTCGGTCTTCTTCACGCTGCCGCCATAGACCTTCACGGTGACAGGTGCATAGACATTGGCAGCAGTAGAGGCATCACCGAGGGCACCGCCGTAGAGCGAGCCATTGATGGTTCCTGCGTTGAGTGTGACGTTGGTGTGGTAACTGGTGTTGGCTGCCGTGCCATTCACCTTGCCCAGGGCCGAACCGCCATAGACGTCACCGTAGATGACGGCATCACCTTCTGTAGTATAGGAGATGTCATTGCCCGTCTTGGTGCCGAGCATGATATCGACATTGCCTGTGACCACGGTGGAACTACCGTAGCCGCCACCATGCACGTTGGCCGTAGCCTCGGCAGAGGATCCCACCTGACCACCGTCAATATGGATGTTGGTGTAACCGGAGAGCGTACCGGAACTGTTGCTTCCGCCGAAGACTCCACCTTCAACCTTACCACCGGTCATATAGATGTTGGCATTGCCGCCCTTGTTCTGACAGGCACCGCCATACACACCACCCAGGATATTGGCATCGTAGGCAGTACCATTCACGCCGCCCTTCTTACCCTCTATGTGGCCACCAGTGATCCAGATGTTAGACGTTGCCTCGGTGTAACCGTAGGAACCTCCTCCATAGACACCACGCTCGATGTAAGCATTATCAGCAACAACCACGTTAGTACCTAATGAAACCTGACCCGAAGAACTTGAAGCATCATAGCCACAACCAGCACCGAAGACATTACCACCTACAGCGCGGTTGATGAGCGTTGTACTGTTATTACTATTCACGTTGGCATTGCCGCCAATATACATATAGGTGGCGGCGGACAACATACCATTCTCCGTTGCCGTACCATTGGCACCTCCGGCTACCCATCCGTTGACGGTACCACCTGTTACGACGAAGGTGCGGGTCCCCTGACAGAGGGTCTGTGTAGCACCACCATACATAGCACCGCGTACGGTACCACCTTTCAGGCGAATACGTATCGACTCATCGGTAGTAGCATTACCTGTACCATTATCACTACCACCAACCAAGTTACCAACTATACCACCTTCCATAATGAATGAACGAATACCAGCATAAGAAGGCTGTGATGTGACATAATTGTAGCAATGATAGCCAATCACTCCGAAATATACAGTCGCATAGAAGGTTGAGTTGGTACTACCATTCAAGTCACCATTACCCACCTCGAGGTCGGAGCCCAACTGACCACTCTTCATCACATGGGTGATGGTTTCCTTGCCTATATTGGACTGGGTAGTGAATCCTGTACCATTACCGCCATATACACGGCGGCGAATCTTCATCTTGTCGTTGTCACCCTTGGCACGGTCATAGTCACAACCATAGGTGGTACGAATCTTTGCCTCTCCACCTTTGTAGGTAAATGTCCAGTTCTGTGTAGCGCAAGCAAAATGGTAGTTACCACTTTCTATGCGCATGTTGTAAATCAAATCCACTGCTGTGGTGCTATAACTTGCCGTCTGCGCATCGGAGTTATAACCGACAATCTCATATGCCACCAATCCGCCGGAGGTGGTGTTGTCCACGCCGCGCCCCATGATGAGGTTATTCATGTTGGCATAAATCATGGTAGAACTACTACCTGTCATTGTCCAGTAGTCACCTGTGAGGGCATCACCAATGGTGGCATTGAAATTGATGTACTCAAACTTCATATCGGCACCGAGGGTGACCTTGCGCTGCGGGTTGATATAAACCGTACTATTACGATAATCGGTGGCACCATCTGGTGTTACCATAGTAACGGTTACTGGTTTAGTATTTTTTACCTCGGTCGTGGAAGCGTAGGTACCGCTGGTGAGTACCACGAAGTTGCGCTCGTAGGAATCGGCCGACAGACTGCTGGATGTGATATATGTGTTCAGACTTCCTGCTGCGCCAGTGACGACATACGCCCTTGCCCAGACGGCTTCGAGTTCTACCTCCATGGAAGTGGCGTTGTTGGCATTGGTCATGCCGTTGTCGTTGGGCTGGAAGTAATACTGTGTCTCGGCATCGAGGAGGGCTCCTGCATACTGGGCATTACCACCCGAGGAGGCATCATAGATGGTGCCGCCGTTGACACTCTTCACGCGCCACTTGTAGAAGCCACGCCACTTGGTGGTGGCATCACTGCCATACGTAGGTCGCTTGCTGAAGGGGTTGGGGATGAGCTCGTAGGGGAAGCGGTTGTTGGCGTCACGCTCCAGCGTCTTGTAATAGACGAAGGTACTCTCGGAGGCATCGACGCCTACTGCTACGACGTCGTTGGTGGAGGCCGTAAAGGTACTGGCTGCAGGGGTGGCATCCGAGCTGGTGCTGACCGTGTTCGTTCCGTTGCCGTAGTAGGTGATCTTCACATTGCGCGGATAGGGCGAGCAGAGTTTGTCGGGGTAGTTGTAGTCGGTGTTGACACCGCCGTTGGGCTGGTAGTAGGTCCAATTGTGGTCCTCGAGGTCGTTGAGGGTGACGACGCCACCACTGACACCGCTCGTGACATAGGTCTGAGAGGCTACGGTGGAGTTGTTGTAGTTGGCGTCCTTGATGGCGATGGCTCTGACGTTGGTTCCGCTGGTGACGGTGAAGGGTGCCGTGTAGAGCGTGCTGGACGCTGTGGGGTCGGTACCGTTCGTGGTGTAGTAGATGGAAGCCCCTACTGTCGCGTCGTTGGTGTCGGTAATGGTGACCAGTCCTTCCTTGGTAATGGCAATGGAAGGAGCCTTCAAGTTAAGCTTGTTGACGGTGATGTATGCGGTGCATGAAGGACCGTCGGTGCCATCCTGTTTCTTACTCTGGATGGTGATGGCAGTGGTACCTGCGCCGATTGCCGTGACCTTACCGTCAGCATCAACAGTGGCGACACTCTCGTCGGCACTACTATAGACGAGGTTCACATACTTGGCACCGCCGCTGTTGATCCAGGTATTGGGATTCAGATTCCCTGTCTGACCGATATCGAGGGTGAGGCCTTCACAACTGATGCCTGCGATATCGACATAGGTGACGGGGATGATGATGGAGGCGGTGGCAGACTTGTTGTAGGAGCCATACACGGCAGCTACCTTCAGCGTCACGGTCTTCTGGGTGTCGGTGAGGTTGGCAGCACGGGTGACGGTGGTGCTGTTGCTATTGGTGACGTAGTAATTGTTCAGCGTCACATAGCCGTTGTCGCCTTCCAGACTCCAGTTGAAGCTGGTGTAGGGCACTTCAGCACCTTCGGTTACATTGATCTTCGGTTCGGTCTGGCTGTAGGTTGCACCTTGCTTATATACGGTGTTTCCGCCAGCTGTAACGGTCTGGTAGGCATCGCGGGTGCGCGTCGTGGTCTTGATGGAGGCTGAGGCAGTGTACGTCTTGGTCTCGCCTGTGTCAAGGGTCTGGGAAGCAGGGGTGATGGTGATGTCGGTGGTGCTGGCCTCGTTCACCGCAGGCTGCGCAGCCACCGTGATGGTCAGTGTGGCGGTAGCAGCAGCATAGGTATCGTCACCTGCGTACCTGGCAGTGATGGTGGTGGTGCCAGCGCCGTTGATGGTCACCTTGCCCGTATTATCAACCGTAGCCACACCAGTATTGCTACTGGTATAAGTGATGGTACCCGAGATAGCCGCACTCGTCTGCGAATTCTTCAGCGTAGTACCTGGCAACTGGAATGACGTGGTGCCATTCACCGTGAGGTTATTGCTATTGAACGTCAATGACGTCGGTGTCTTGGCCGTAGCGGTCACAGTGGCCGTAGCGGTCTTGGTGACACTGCCTGCCTTGGCGGTCACGGTGAGGGTGGCTGCCTTGTCGCTGTCGGAGGTGTTCTGTGTGGAGTGCGTCACCGTGGTGGTTGCACCGTTGTCGGACTTGGAGAGGTAAGTCGTTCCTGTTCCAGAGAGTGCCCAAGTGAATGTTACTGACGATGAGTAATCTGTTGGAGTGCTTGTACTTGTCGGTATATTATTAACTGACGAATACTGAGTTCCGTTATAATAGTAAATCGTATTGTTATTGAAAGAATACTGCGTGTAAGCAGGGCGTATTGTTTCAGTAGCGGTAGCGGATGCAGTTGCAGTAAATGCCTTGTTCTCTTGATAATTCAGAGTGGCAGATGTAGGATCCAATGTAACCGATGCTATATTATAAGTCGTAGAAACTACGGTAGCATCCTGATTGGTTGTGGTAATCTCAAACGGTTTAGCACAAGAAGTGCCGCTTCTTATGCTGCTGCCTACACCATTCTGGAGGTTGATATAATACGTGGTAATACTATTCGTATTGCTCTGGTATGCGTTATAAACATAGGTATCGTTTGTTCTCCAACATGTGGTATTTTTTGAGTTCCTGCCAGATGACGTACTCTTGCTCGTAGTCAGTCCAACAGTTCCGCCATGCTTCAGATAATATTTAGCACCGCTGACTGTCTGATAGAGCCAACCATAAGTGGTGCTATTGCTCAGAGTTGATTCTGTTCCGTTGCTGTCCTCGCAACTCCATATACAGGTCGTAGGGTCAAAGGTAGATACTCTCTGCACACCGCTGGTACCATTACGGGCAAGGTAATAGGTGGTGCTTCCGCCAAATCCTGAGGAAGTATATGTAATCACATAGTCTGCTGCCAATGCACTCCCCACGCCCAGGGTAATCAGCAACAGCAGCATCGTCAGCAAGCGACGGAGAGGTGCAACGGTATATATCATATCATTCATGCGATTCGAATTGATTATGGAGATTCTTGAACTTTTCAAACTCTTTCAACTTCTTGAACTTTTCAAACTCTTTCAGTTTTGCCTCATATCCCTGCTACATGGCCGGTACCAGGAGATACGAAGAACTTCTGGTGGCCGACGATGTAGTAACCAGAACGGAAACCGTCATAGGTATTGACACCCACTCCGACGTGGATGCGACGAACGAAGGCACCGGTAGCATAGTAGATATTCAGGTCGGTCTCGCAGGTGGACTTGACGATGAGCTGATGTCCACTGACACTGATCTGGAGCGACTGCCCGTGAGCCTGCTCGCTGAAGTCGAAGTCACCCTTGGCGTTCTTGTCCTGACCGATGCTGAGACGCGGCGCAGCAGACTGCGACTTGACGAGGCTCTCGGCAGCACTGAAGTAGCAGCGGAACGGCGTGGAGGTGAAGGTCGTGGTGGCCTTGTCGAAGCTGTCACCGGCTGAGCTGATGTCATAGTCGGCCGTGCTGAGCGACTTGGTCTGGAAGTAACCCGTGTAGATGTAGCCTCCGTTGTTGACAGAACGCGAGGCCTCCTGGTCGTCGGTTACCTCCACCTGAGTGGAACCGCCGCGTGTGGCCGAGGCAAAGGTGATGGTCTGGGCGGCCAACTTGGCTATGCTCGAAGCGGTGTTGGCAGGCACGAAGGAGCCGCTGAGGTCGAACTCGTAGTAGCTGCCGTTGGGGAAGCCTACGAGGTAAGGTACATCCTTGGTGCAGAACGGATAGGAGTCGTAGGTGCGGGCCGTCTTGTAGTAGTTCTTGAAGTACTCGTCGGCGTTGGCATCGTCGTACTCCGACTGACTGTAGTAGTAATCGTGGAGGAACGTGTTGCCCACGGTGACGCTGCTACCGCCTGCAGCCGAGGGACGTGCGAAGTTGGCCGTCGTGCCCGTCTTGGCCTCGCCGGTCTTGGAGAACTCACGCAGCCAGTACTCGTGCTTCGTCTCGTCGTCGCCGAAGAAGTGGGTAATCTCGCCCTTGGTCTGAGTCGTCACGAGGTCGGCGGTGAAGGGTAGACAGACTGTCCCCCACCCTGCGCTGCCGTCGGCATAATGCTCGGGCGTGCGCTGGTACCACATGTGGCGTCCGCTACCTATGTTGTAGGTAATGGGACAGTTGAAGTCCTGCTTGTCCACCAGGAAGTGGCTGCGGTCGCTGACGACATAGGCGGCATCCACCTTGTTCACCAGGTGTCCGTGTATGCTGCTGACGTTGGCCACGACAGGCACCTCGCTGTACTGCGCACCCTGACTGTAGTCGGGTTCGGCCAGATAGGGGCTGAGGACGTTGGCATAGGTCGTAGCATCGTTGGTGGCGTCGGCATAGACGAGCATGTTCTGCGTCTGACCGGGGTTGCTGAAGGTCGAGAGTCCACTGTAGTCCAGGACGGGTGTGTAGAAGAAGCCCGCGTTCTGTCCGCGTACGTAGCTCTTGTCGGCATGGCCCGTGAAATCCACTGCCGTCATGCCGGGATAGGCCTCACGAGTGTTGTCCTCGGAGTGAGCGGGCAACACGGCATTGCTGTTGAAGTGCGTCAGAGACATCACCTTGTCGCCGTAGTAGGCAGGAGCACGGAAGACGCGGTTGTTGCGGTTGGTCTGGGGCAGACGGTAGGCCGCTGTCTTCACGATGTGTGCGGGTGTCTCCTGATGGGTGAGACCGTCGGTATAGCCGTAGTTCAGGGCCTGACCGAAGAAGAGGTAGTCGTCGGGCCAGATGGGATAGTAGTGGCCATCCAGTATATTGAGACGTTCGTTGTCCTCGGTCGGAATGGTTCCGTCGGCATAGATGAAGTCACCGTCGTAGTGGCGGTGCTCTACGTATCCGTAGTGCAGATGGTCGTGTTCGTAGAGTGCATCCTCGTCGGCATAGTAGGCCGTAGCGGGCTCGCTGAGCGTGTTGTCGTCGGCATTCACCTTATAATACTTGTACGCATGCGTGGTGATGCTCGGGGTGTGGTCGCTGTAGCGCTTGTTGAGGTAGAAACCGTTGAGGTCGTAGGCCACCTCGCCGTTGTAGAAGGCCTGCAGCGACTTGGCCGTAGCATTGCCGTGTCCCGTATCCGTGGTGTTATAGGTCAGGGTGTTGGGGTAGTAGCTATTCACGATCTGCTGTGCATCTACCGAGCTGGGACTGCCGAAGACGGCGTGCTTGCTGGCATCGGGTGTTGCCGAAGTCATGATCCAGCAGTTCTGGACGAAGCCGTCGCCCGTCTCGGCCACACCGGCCCCCGTGAAGGAACCCGTGACACCGAGGTTATAGACATTGCCGCAGAGGTGGCCGAAGAGCGAGTTGCTCAGTCCGCTTATGGTGTAGCCGTCGCCATGGAAGTTACCTGCGAAGCAGTTGTCGCCATCGCCGATGGAGGTCCACGAGGTGTAGGCCAGCGGTGTGATGTCGCCCTTGAGGAAGAACTCGAGGTCGTTGAGACCGCGTACGTGCTCGTCCATGGCCTCGTGTCCAGTCAGTCCTGTGGTGGACAAGTCGAACATATCCTTGAACATGTCGAGCTCGTTCTTGGTACCGTCGGCATTCTCGCGACTGGCATCGATGTATATCTTACTGTCGCGCTTCACCTCGGGATGGTCCACATACATATGGTGCTCGGTGTCGGCCATGACATCGCTCAAGGTATGGTAGTTGGCCACCGAGAAAGGCACGGCATTGGAGTAGGTCTTGCCCAGATAGGTCTTGGTGTAGTAGGCAGCGTAGTAGCCGTCCTGATACCAGTACATCGGAGTGTCGTGGTTGAGGTAGGGCGTACCGTTCTTGTAGTTCTCGGCATCGTGCTGGTTGGTGAAGAGTTCCCAACCGCCACCGAGGATCTCGTAGGCACCCGGAGTCACATGCGGCATCTTCAGACCTACGGTGGAACCTGGCAGGATGAGTGTCGGTGGCTGCAGTTCGCTGATGGTGGGCACACCGCTCTTGAACTGAACGTGTATATTGACGATGTGGCGCTCCGTTATCTGCTCGATGTGGTTGCCGCTCTCGTCGCTCTCCTCGTAGTCGTACTGGTAGATGACGGTGACAATGCGGTCCTTGGTGAGGTCGTTGATGTCCGACTCGCGCGACACGTAGAGCGTTGTCGTCTCGGTGGGCGAGTTACCGAAGATGGTGAAGTCTTTCTGCTTGTTGGGCAGTTGAGCGTACTGGTCTTCGGAAAGCATGTTGGCGGGATCGATGCTCGTATTGCTGGGACCACCCGTGATGATGGTACCTACAGGCACGACATCGTTCTTGGCGTAGCTGTTGCCATAGATGTCGGTGATGGGACAGCCCTCGCCGTTCTCGTCTATCTCATAGCTCTCGCGGCAGAAGTAGTAGTTACCCGTCTTGTCGAAATTCACGTTGACGCAGTGGCTGCGCAGCTCGTCGTTGAGAGTGTTCTGGTAGGTCTCGTCGGTGATGACCTGTCCGACCACATAAGGCACCTCGCCGCGTGTAAACTGCGTCATGACGATGTGGTAGGACGTGTTGACCGAATCCACGGCAATGCACGAGTAGTGGTACTGCTCGTTGGGGATGGCCTCATAGTCGTCGCGCACCAGCACCTGCTCGGGTGTCACGGTGTGGGACGCACCACTCTTGTCGGTGTAGGTGAGGTCCATCTCGCCACGGTAGGTGGCAGAGTAGTCCACCTTGGTGAGTTCCCAGTAAGGCGACTGGTAGTCCTTCATGTTGGTGGTGAAGTCCTCGGAGAGGAGGTCCAGGGCGTCGTGGTTGTATGTGAAGTACTCGCGGTCGGCTGCAGAGAGCGAGCACCAGGCATCCAGGGTGCGGTAGTTGTGACCCACCTCGTAGTAGGCACCGCCGTAGTTGCCCGAGCCCGTGCAGTAATAGGCCTGGGCGAAGTACTGAGCGGCTCCCGTCACGGAGGCCACCACCTCGTCGTAGCGGGCCTTGGAGATGAGCTCGCCGTAGAAGATGAAGTCGTCCTCGCCCAGTTCGAGTGTGCTGGTGCAGGTATAGGCCTCGGCAAGCTTAGTCTTGACGGCAGCACTCAGGTCGTCGTACATGGACTTGGGTATGGACGAGCCTTCCTGGAGCTGGTAGCTCGTGCCCTTATAAGTGAACTCGACCGTCTCGGTTGCCACATAGGCAGGTTCCACGCTAGCCTGGTTCTCGGTGGGTTTGTGTGCACCCAGTGCCTCATAGACATCCACCACATCGGACTTGATGATGTCGCCCTCTTCGTAGTAACGCTGACCATATACGCCCGACTTAGTGGGGGTATAGGTAGGACCTTCCACGAAGTTGGAGGGGTCATCCAGCGCCTCGTACTCGTCGGTATTCTTCTTCGTCACACCAGACTCGGAGGTGTACCAGTTGTTCCATACCATAGGATTGGTGACGTCGTAGGTGAGGGCATAGCCCTTGGCGTGGCTGAGGTCGTTGGAGACGCGATAGACGTCGGTGACATCCACCTCGCTATCCTTGGAGTAGCTGTACACCGTAGGATGAGCGGCCACGAGGGCTTCGTACTCGGCGGGGAGCAGGACGGTACCAGAGGGTATGGAGTCCTCGCCAATCTTGCAGGCCGACACCGTCACGTAGGTCTCGGGCACGAAGAGGGCCTTCTGTCCCTCGCTCAGCTGGATGTAGTCCCAGTAGGAGATGACGTCGTTGAGCTGGTAGGTGACATTGTTGATGATCACCTCCTTGGCCTCCTCGCTCGAGCCCAGGACGACGTTGTTGGAGGCATCGGTGTAGCTCTGGTAGTAGGCATAGAAGTTGGGGCAGATGTTCATGAGCTGCATCTTGCCGTGCGATCCAGCCGTGATGGTGAGCGGGATATTGATGTCCTCCTTGTAGGCCGTGGATGAACCCGTATAGGCCGATAGGTACTGGTCATAGACGTAGAACTCGCCCTTGATGTACCAGTAGTGTGCCTCGGAGGCGTCTTCGCCCTCATAGAGTCCTGCTCCTGGGTAGCAGTCATCCACGATCTGCTTCACGTTGTGGATGAAGTTGCCCGAGGTCTCGAAGGTCTTGAGGTTGGAGTTGTCGTAGGTGAAGTTCTTGTTGGTCACGGCACCCTGGTTGTAGTGGGCCAGTGTGGGCTGCGGCGACAGGGAACCAGAGGGTACACCATGGATATTCTTGGCATAGACGTAGCCACCGCCCAGACCCTGCATCACATTGATGAGTTCGAGCTGTATGACACCCGTGATGGGTCCCCACACCTTATTGTCCTTGGTACTCTCCTCGGTGGTGATCTCGAGATAGACACCCGAGGCCAGAGCCACCTTGTTGTGGCACGTACCATTGTTGCGCTTGCGCGTACCGTCGTGGGCCTCCTTCCATGCGTAGTAGGACTGACCACTGAAGTCGGGGTCGTACGTCTCGTTGGAGTTGTCTGTCGTGCGCTCTTCGGCAAAGGCCACGTCGCTCGTCAGGGCTCCCAGGTAGTTCACGATGTTGTAGATACCGAAGTAGTTGCCGTGTTCCTGGTCGTCGGAGTTGGTATCGCCTGCCACGGAGACCTGTTTGTTGAGCGACACCTCGCCGATACGGTTGATGGTGTACTGGGTGTAGTCCACCACGCTGGGCACACGGTCCTGAGCACCCTGCAGCACCATACGACTGCCGAAGACGCCCACGAAGTCGGCACGCTGGATGGTGTTGAGCAGACGTCCGGCATAGATGGTGCAGAAGCCAGCCTCCTCAAAATAGGTCGCGTTTTTGTACTCGTCGGGGAAGAGCTCATAGTCCTCGGAGCTGACCGACGAACCCACGACATAGTTGGTCGTGCCGATGACACAGTCCTTCACGCACTTGTACTTGAGCTCGAAGTAGGCACGCTCGCGGTCGTTGAGCTTATGGTACTCCTCGATGGTGATGTTGTCCGACATGCCGTAGTAGTCGGTTCCGTAGTTGCTGATATTCAGCTCGCGGTAGCCATCCACGATGGTGAGGTTACCGTCGCCGTAGAGGCCTCCCGTATGCTCGGTACCGATGGTGATGAGATCGCGGTGGTAGATATCATATAAGGTGGCCGTGACGTTACCGAAGACGGTGATGGCATTGGCATAGACCTTGTCGCTACCGCTGGAGACGTTACCGCCAGCGAAGACGGCATTGCGGATATTGATGCCCGAGAGGACATCCAGCTTGTCCCATGTTGCCTTGTCGGTGGACTGCTTGCCCTTGAGAGTATTGAGGTCATCGGAGGGGACATATTCGTTCTTGGCGTAGTGATGTCCGTTGATATCCACTCCGGCATCGTCAAGCACCTTACAGTAGGGCGACACCAGAACGTGGCAATCCTCGGTGAGCTTGTTGCTGCTGTCGTAGTAGTAGCCGTCGGCGCTGTTCTTCTGACCCAGCACAGAATAGACGTAACCTATGTTGCCGCCGCCGAAGACATTACCATGACCATCGGCCAGTGTCTGGGGCGTACCGATGTTGCCGCCATAGATATTCACGTCGGTGGTACCGAAAACATAACCGTCGCTGAAGAGTGTCGTTCCCACCACCTCGTTACCAGTGAGGTCGTAGCTGAAGCCGCGTCCGCCGCCGAAGACATCGCCGTGGACATTGCCCGAGTACATCTGTATGTGTGTCTCACCACCCAGGGTGAAGGTGTAGCCGCCTGTAGGCACACCATTGTTGGTCTCGGCCGTGCCGCGTCCTACAGCAGCAATCTCGCCACCACCATAGAGGCCGTTGCGTATGGTACCACCGTAGAGGGTCACGTGGGTGTAGTCCACCGAGGCTCCCTCGCCGTAGCCAGCACCAAAGGCATTACCGTTCTCGTCGAGGAGGTTGTCGCCTGCTGTCTTCAGGTCTATGTTCTCCACGAAGGCTCCGCCCTCGTACTTGTAACCCACATAACCGTTGTTCATAGTCAGGTAGGCCGTACCCTGCACAGCGCCCTTCTCGCCGCCGCCGTAGAGGCTGCGCTCCACGGTAGGAATACCGTCGAGGAAGGTGGGGCTGTCCTGGTCCTTGACACCGAGGGTGGTATGTGTCTCGCCCACGACATCGCCATTCAGACCGCCGCCAAAGACATTACGGGCCTTGCCGCCGCGAAGGAAGACATGGGTGACACCCGTCGTCTTGATGCTCTCGTCCACATCGGCGACATCACCGCCCAGACCGCCTCCATAGAGGTCCTCTGTCACGGTACCGCCCAGGAGCTGGATATCGGTCTGTCCCGACACGATGGCATCGGCACCATAGCCACCACCGTAGGCATTAGCCGACACGAGGGCTCCCTCGTTGATGAGCACCCTGGTATTGCGTGTCTCGGCATCCGCGCCCGTGCTGCTCAGGTCGGGCAGCGTGCTGATGTTGACACCCTGGTAGGGCGTGGTCTTCGTGGCCTTCCAGACGTTGAAGGTGGCGGGTTCTATGTCGGCCAGATAGGTGGCGACATTGTGGTTGAAGTCCTTGGCACTGAGGAAGGCGAGCAACGACGCTTTGTTATAGACGGCACCATCACGTCCACCACCGAAGACATTCTTCACCTGGGCCCCTTCCTGCAGGGTCACCAGGGTATGCTCGGCCATGGTGGGCGCACCGTAGCCTGCACCGTACACATCCACCAGCGTGTTCTCGAAGTCCTTGACAGGCACGGCGATGTTGACGTAGCTGTTGCGCGTGAGGCGGAAGGCCTGGTCGAAGATGGTGTAGTAGATGCTGTCCACGTTGTAGAAGAGCATGTCGTAGTACGAGGCGCTGCGCAGCGAGACACGTCCGCCACTCACGGGGAGGTTGCGGGTGAAGTAGCCCGAACGCTGCTGAGTCTCGTCGTCGCGGCCATAGACCGAGGCACGCACGATCTTGGGAGCAGTGTAGCCCAGAGGCTCGTCGGTTACGCTCTCCCAGTCGTACTGCCACTCCGACTCCCAGTCAACACCCCAGAGGAGGTCGAGCCGGATGTCGTACACCGAGACGGTGACCTCGGCCGTGCCGCCGTCGAGGAGGTACAGGGGTTTGCGCACGCAAGAGGCCATGGCGCCCATGAGGACGACGGCAACCACCACGAGCAGGCGTGCCACGAGTCGGCGACTCTTGGCTGCGAGCTGCAGGGCGGTATGTCTTGCGTGGTTCAACATCTGTGTGACGGTTTTATTTCTTGAAGATATTCTTGATGGTGGTCTTCTCGTTGAGGGAACGGTAGAGAAGGTCGTAGCTGAAGGTGACGCCTACGAAGGTGGGGCCAAACCAGGTGAAGCGGTGGTTGCGACGGATGAAGTCGGCCGAGGCACCCTCCCAGTCGTAGTAGTATTTTCCTTTATAGGGCGATCCTGCGGGGTAGGGGGCGTACTGAGCCATGTAGAAACCTACGCGGGCCTCGAGTTCGAGCTTCCACCGACTGGTCTTGCCCAGGCGCCATACATAGCCGTAGCCCACACCTGCACCGCCGCCTTCGCCCTGGTAGCCGTCTTCCGCATTGAAGCAGAAGTCCCAGTAGTTGCCCTGACCATAGACGGTGAGGAAGTGACCGGTACGTACGGCGTTCTTCTTGAAGAACCAGCGGGCTCCGGCACTCCAGTTGAGGCACTGGAAGTAGTGGTGCTTACTGTCGGTGCTCCACCAGGGGAAGTCATACTCGGCCCAGCCTGTCCAACGACTGTCGTGGGGATAGTACTCTACCATGACGTTGAGGATGGGCGAGAAACCGAGCGTGGGCATCACCCAGCCGTCAAAGAGGACGTTGGTCTTGACGCTGAGCATGGGCTCGGCGATGCGCACATGCTGTGCAGCGGTCTCGGTGGTGGTATTCTCCAGAGCCTTCAGGCCTTGTAGCACCTGGGGCACGGTGAGCTGGATGGGCTTGGCCTCCAGTCCTGCTGCCTCGGTGAGGGTGAGTTCGCGGAAGTGGAGGACTATACGCGCGGCACGTAGCGAAGGATAGAGGTCGCGCAACATACGCGCCCAAGTCTTGCCACCGTTCATGCGGCGCAGAGCAGCCTTGATGGCGGCATCGTTGCCACGGAGGCTGTCGATGACGGCCTTCACAGCTGCTGCATCGGGGTCGTGATGTTCATCGACGAGGCGATAGAGGTATTCGTAGTCCTCGGGAACGGTGTTCACCTGCAGGGCTTTGTCGGAAAAATAGAGGTTGGTACCCTCGAAGTCGCACTGGAGGCTGTCCAGCAGGGCAGCAGCACGACCCTTGGCCAGACGTACGTTGTTCTGGTAGGGACCTTCGGGCGAGGCACCGCCGCGAACTTCCATGGCCTCGAGCTTGAGGGGGCGCACCCGCGACAAGTCACGCAAATCCTGAACGAGACGCACATAAGCGGGGTTATCCTTGCGGATGTAGGTGCGGTTGACCACGAACTGCACACTCAGGGCACTCTGGTAGAAGTCGCCATCCTGGAGCATCACGATGCTGTCCTGCTGACCATAAACGCGAACATACGACAAAGCCGACTCCGAATTTTGCTCCGAAGTCTGCTCGTCTGCAGCATAAGCGTTAGTTTCAGTTACTAAAGTAACTGTGGCCACAGCAAGTGTAAGGAAATACCTAAACCACTTTTTCATCGTGTTACCAAAAATAGCTTTCTAAAAATCTGTGGCGCTCTGTGAAAAGCGCATTTCTTAATTCCGGTGCAAAGGTACGGCGATTTCGGGACATGACAATTGTCATTAAGTATATTTCGCATACATTTTAGCCTCCTCCTCTGGCATTTTCGACAAAAACACCTTCACAGGCCACTCAGTGGGGGTGGGCGACCGACAAATGGTCAGCCGAAATTTACGATTTTTACAAAAAAAAAATCAGTTTTATGTTTTGGCAATGTTTTTTACGTTTTGACATTGCCGTTTTAGTAAATTGACGTATCTTTGCACCGAATTTAACAAAAAGACATGCTCGTACTTGAGGTTTTTGTACATTCACTGCCCGTTATGGCGTGCTTTTTTGGCGTTCTGGTCATCCTGTCGAAGGCCGAATTGCGAGAGAACCTGCGTCTGTTCACACTGCTGCTCAGCGTGGTGGGCATGTACTGTCTGTGCAACGTAAACTACCTAATCTCCGACGTCAACTACGAGAGTCTGGTGCTGAGCGACTCGATAGGCAACTTCATGCTCGCGCTGCTGCCCACCATCATCTATACCTACGCGCACGCACTGGCAAACACGCGCTACCACATCCTGCCTGTATGCATCTCGCTCTTCGCCGGCCTCACACTGGCCACCATGGTACTCACGTGCTACATCATCATGCGCTTAGGACCTGCCAGCGCATTCCTGCGACTGCGCGACCTATGCGGCGGCGCCATCCCCAGCGGCTACAACGACGAACTCTACGCAGTCTATCGCTTTGTCGTCCTGCTCATACAAGTACTCACGCTCTCACTCCTGGCCCTGGTAGGCACGGGCATCTGCTACTGGTTGCACAGCAGACGGTTCGCATGGAGACACCTGCGCGAATACCTCCGCGGCGACCACAGCCACCACAACGAGGTCATCGAGGCACTCATCGTCGTAGGCATAGGCATGAGCATGGTGCGCATAGGACTGGGCCGGCTTTTCTTTGTCCACCACCTCCTGCCCAGCATCATCTTCTCGGTACTCTATGCCGCATGGACCTTCACACTCATCTTCTTCAACGTCCGCGAGACGTACCGACAGATACTCTTCGGACCACACACGGCACCTTTCAGTGCTGAAAGGACTAGTGGACAGAGTGGACAAAGTCGGTGGACGAACACCACCGAAGCTACTCCAAAGGCATCCTCTTCGTCGCCTATAACCGAAGTGACAACGCCAGCACCCGAGGCCACCACCGGCACCGAGAGCGCACTCATGCTGCTGCAACAACGCTTCGAGCGCGAAGTCATCGCGACGAAGGCCTACCTGAGTCCGTCGTTCCACATGAATGGGCTGGTGAAGGAGTTGGGCACCAATCGCACCTACATCTCCATGATGGTGAACCACTGCTACAACATGTCGTTCCGCGAACTTCTGGGTACGCTGCGCATAGAGCACGCCATGAAGCTGCTGCAGCAACAACCCGACAAGAGCATGGTGAACGTGGCAGAGCAGTGCGGATTCAGCGACGGAGCCCAGTTTGCCAAGAAGTTCAAGAGCATCACTGGCGACACACCATCGGCCTGGCTCCGCAAACAGGGACTCTCCGAGGGATAAGGGTGACGGCAAGGAGGCAGTTTTTGTATTGTTTTTGCGTTTCGGGCTTGGGTTGACTGGGAGGTTTCGTGCGTGAGCACGTGCGCATCATCCCCAAAAAATCGGAAAATCGGAAAATCGGAAGGGTGGTTTTTACTTTCATGTTAGTTATGGACTCGAAAAGTGGAGAAGGTGCAGGGGTGCTCAAAAATCTTTTTATTAAGGGGTAGGGGATTAATTTTTAATATATATAATGTGCT
>R18__coassemble_1257_pt1 | contig 48075 bp, 33 predicted proteins | sample R18__metabat2_high_PE_031 | metagenome-assembled genome bin R18 | reverse complement strand
CTTGTCATGCCACACATGTAAATTATCAATTGTGCGCAGGAGCGAAAATATCAATTTCGTAGGCCTCTGTCAATGGTTTTTCTTGACAAGAGGCCTTCAATATTATCGTGACGCACGACGTGTGATTACGCATTTCGGAATCATTTACTCCTCCAGGCCGAAGTCCAGCTGCTTGCGGTCCAGGTTGGCACGCAGCACGCGCACGCGGATGGGGTCGCCCAGGGTGTAGGTGTGGTGGTGACGGCGGCCGATGAGGCGGTAGGCGCGTTCGTCGAACTCGTAGTAGTCGTCGTCGAGCTCGCCCAGCGACACCATGCCCTCGCATCCCATCTGCGGAAGCTCCACGTAGATGCCGTAGTCGGTGATGCCGCTGATGACGCCGTCGAAGACCTGCTGGAGGTGGTCGGCCATGAACTCCACCTGCTTGTACTTGATGCTGGCACGCTCGGCCAGCGAGGCCGTGACTTCCATGGCAGAGCTGTGCTCGCACTGGCTCTCGTACTTCTCCTCGGAGGCGCTCTTCTGCCCCTCGGCATAGCGCGTGAGGAGGCGGTGGACCATGAGGTCGGGGTAGCGACGTATGGGCGAGGTGAAGTGGGTGTAGTACTTGAAGGCCAGTCCGTAGTGCCCTATGTTGTGGACCGAGTACTTGGCCTTCATCATGGCCTTGAGGGTCACCATCTCCACGAGGTTCTGCTCGCGGGTCCCGCGCACGTCGTGAAGGAGTCGGTTGAGGCTCCGGCTCACCTCGGCGGTGGAGCCCGCGGGCGTGAGTTTGAGGCCGAAGCGGCTGACGAACTGCGACAGGCCTACCAGCTTGTCCTGGTCGGGCAGGTCGTGGATGCGGTAGGGGAGGGTGAGGCGTCCCGGGCGGTGCCCCCCTCGGCGTGCCTTGCGCCAGCCCGTGATGTTGCCGTCGCGGTAGGTCTCGGCAAAGCCCAGATGACCCACGGCCTCGGCCACGGTGCGGTTGGCCAGGAGCATGAATTCCTCGATGAGCTTGTTGGCAGCGGTGGCCTCCTTGTAGTAGGCCCGGATGGGGTGGCCCTGCTCGTCCACCTCGAAGCGCACCTCGGGACGTTCGAAATCGACGGCACCGGCGGCCATGCGGCGTTGGCGCAGCTGCTGGGCCAGGTGGTCGAGGAGGGTGAGGGCGGGACCCTCGGTGGGCAAGGGGTTGTGGCCGTCGAGGTAGGCCTGCACCTCCTCGTAGGCGAAGCGCCGACGGCTGTGGATGACGCTGTGGACGAGTCGCCAGTCCTGCACCTGGGCCTCGGCATCGAGGGTGAAGACGACGCTGTAGGTGAGTCGGTCCACGTCGGGCAGCAGCGAGCAGACGTCGTTGCAGAGGCGCTCGGGGAGCATGGGTATGGTGCGGTCCACGAGGTAGATGGAGGTGGCGCGGTGGAGGGCTTCCTTGTCGATGAGGCTGCCCTCGGTGACGTAGTGGCTGACGTCGGCGATGTGTACGCCCACCTCGTAGCGCGGTGCGGGGTCATCGGGCGCGGTGAGGGTGCGGAAGGAGAGGGCGTCGTCGAAGTCCTTGGCGTCGGCCGGGTCGATGGTGAAGGTGAGGCGGTCGCGCAGGTCCTCGCGTGTGAGGAGGTCGGCCTCGGTGATGATGGCGTCCAGCTGGCGGGCAGCCTCATCCACGGCCTCGGGGTAGGTGTAGGGCAGCCCGAACTCGGCCAGGATGGCATGCATCTCGGTCTCGTTGTCGCCGCGTGGACCCAGCACCTCCACCACGGTGCCCACGGGGTTCTTGGCATCGTCGGGCCACTCGGTGATGCGCACCACGGCCTTGTCGTCGTGGTGGGCGCCGTGGAGGGCCGTGCGGGGGATGAAGATGTCGCCCGCGAGGGTGCGGTCCTCGGTGAGGAGGAAGGCGGTGTCGTGGTGCAGGCTGATGCGTCCCACGAAGGTGCGCTGGTTGCGCTCCAGGATCTGGGTCACCTGGGCCTCGCGCACGTGGCCCCGTCGGCGTGCCATCATCTGTATGCGCACGCGGTCGCCGTGGAGGGCGTGGTGGGCGTTGCGTTCGGCCACGAGGATGGGCTTGCCGCCATCGTCGGGCAGCACGGTGTTGGCCGCGTTGGCCTTGCGCTGGAAGATGCCCGTCATCGTGGCGGTCTTCTGGGCCAGGCAGTAGCGCAGCTGACCCTGCTCCACGATGAAGTCGTCCAGGACGAGGTCGTCCAGGACGTCCATGCAGAGGAGCTTGAGGGGGTGGGTGTTGAGGCGCAGTTCGCGGAAGATGGTCTTCACGTCGAAGACCTCGCCCTGGCTGCGCTGGAAGAGTCCCACCACGAGCTCGGTGATGTCGCTCTTGCGCAGGCGACTGGGTCGTGCTGGGGTATGCTTGGAGTTCTTGTTGTCTTTCTTCATAGTGGTGTGTATTGTATGGTCATTGGTCAATGGTCATTTTCGTCCCGTCGTGGGGGCAAAAGTACAAAAACTTTGGTCGCGGTGCCGCTTGTTCGGCGTTTTTTTACTACTTTTGCGCACTTTTTACGACGAAAACCATGAAAACGGTTCGATATCTCTGGCAGCGGCTGCAGCCTGTGGAACGTGTGGCACTCTTCTGGTGCGTGGGTACCGTGGTGCTCATGGGCCTGCTGCAGGTGGCCCACCTCTGCGCCCTCCTGCCCCATCCCCTCTACGACCCCGCCGCCATGCTGCTGATGCGACTGAGGTGGCTGCTGATGACCGTCGTCACCGTGGGCATAGGTCTGTGGTGGCCCTGCCGATGGACCGACGTGATGCGGCCCACCTGTCAGCTGCTGTGGCTCATAGAGTGGTACCCCGACACCTACGAGTTCAATAGCCTCCTGCCCAACCTGGACCATGTGGTGGCCCAGGCAGAGCAGACCCTCTTCGGCTGTCAGCCCTCGCTGCTCTTCAGCCACGCCCTGCCCCAGACACTGTGGAGCGAGGCCTTCAACCTGGGCTATGGCAGCTATTTCTTCATGATGCTGTTCCTCTGCTACGCCGTCTTCTTCTTCAACCCCCGGCGGCTGCGCGAGGTGACGTGCGTGCTGATGGCGGCCTTCTTCGTCTGCTATGTGGTGTTCATCTTCGTGCCCGTGGCAGGTCCGCAGTATTACTTCGCCGCACAGGGCGTGGATGCTGCCGGTGCCGTCTTCCCCTCGCTGGGCGACTATTTCTATGACCGCGCCACGGTGACACAGATGGTGGACTACCCCGCCGGCGGCTTCTTCCGCGACTTCGTCAACTGGACGCACGCGACGGGCGAACGGCCCACGGCGGCCTTCCCCAGCAGCCACATAGGCATAGCCACCATCGTGATGATCCTGGCGTGGCGACATGTGCGGCCCCTGGCGTGGGTGATGCTGCCCCTCTATGTGTTCCTGTGCTGTGCCACGGTCTATATCAAGGCCCACTACCTGGTGGATGCCCTGGCAGGCCTGGCGGTGGCTCCCCTGGTGCTGTGGCTGGCCGAGCGCATCTACGTCAGGGTAGAAGACAGGTCCCTCCTCCCAGATTCGTGACGCTGGTGATGACGACGCGTTCCACCCCGTGGTGGAGGGCGCCGAAAGCGTTGTCCAGCTTGGGTATCATGCCGCCCGTGACGATGCCGTCGCGGACGAGTGCGGCGTAGTCCTCCTCGTGGATGACGGGAATGACGCTGGTGGGGTCGGAGGGTTGGCGCAGGACGCCCGGCAGCTCGAAGCAGAAGGTGAGCGTGGTGCCCGGGCCCAGACTCTGGGCCACCTGGGCGGCCATGGTGTCGGCGTTGGTGTTGAGGAGATGGCCCTGGCCGTCGTGGGTGAGGGGAGCGATGACGGGTGTGATGCCTGCAGCGAGGAGGTGGCGCAGGGGCGTGCCATCGGCACGGTCCACATCGCCCACCCAGCCGAAGTCCACCCCTTCTGCCGTGACGGGACGGCGGTGGGCCAGGAGCAGGTTCATGTCGGCCCCCGTGAGTCCTACGGCCGTGGTGCCGCGGGCCTGCAGCTGAGCCACGATGTTCTTGTTGACGAGTCCGCCATAGACCATGCTGACGACGGTGAGCATCTCGTCGGTCGTGATGCGTCGGCCACCCACCATCTGTGTCTCCACACCCAGACGTGAGGCCATGCTGGTGGCCAGACGACCACCGCCGTGGACCAGGACCTTGGGGCCAGGGAGGAGGCAGAAGGTGTCGAGGAGCGAGGCCAGGCTGGCGGGGTCCTCCACGATGGCGCCGCCCACCTTGATGACGTGGACGGGTGCAGAGGAGGGGGGGGTGGCTGTGGGGGTGTTCATAGGCCGAGGAGTTGGCGCAGCAGGGCCACGCTGTGTTGTATCTTGGTGAAGTTGTCCAGCAGATCGACGTCGAGGGTGTAGCGGGCCTGGGAGTAGAAGGGCTCGCGCTCGGCGAGGGACTGGTGGATGTAGGCATCGAGCTCCTGCGGCGTCTTGCCCTGCAGCAGCGGACGCACACCCTTACCCATGCGTATGTGGGCAGCGAGCACCTGGGGCGAGGCCTTGAGATAGACGGTCTCGGCCTGGGCGTTGATGTAGGCCATGTTGTCGAAGAAGCAGGGCGTGCCGCCGCCCAGGGCCACCACCACGTCCTCGAACTCGGCCACCTCGTGGAGCATGCGGCGCTCCAGGTCGCGGAAGCCCGACTCGCCCTTCTGGGCAAAGATCTCCTGCACCGTGAGGCGGTAGCGCTCGCGGATGTACCAGTCCAGGTCGTAGAAGGACAGACCCAGGTCGGCCGCCAGCGCCCGTCCCAGGGTGGTCTTGCCCGACCCCATGTATCCCAGTAGTATGATGCGTGTCATGAATAACGGTCTATGGTCAACGGCGGGCGGTCATGTTGGTCATGTCGAAAGGGTCATTTTGCCTACTTCTTGCCCTTGTTCTTGAGGTTGGACACCGAGGACTCCACGGCGCGGAGGCATTCCTCCAGCGAGAGCTCCTCGGCACGCTCCTGCAGCGCCTTGCCGATGCGGTAGTTCTGACCACGGTAGCGGATGTAGGCACCGAAGCGCCCACGCAGCACCTGCAGGTTCATCTTGTCGAACGACTGGATGACACGGTTCTCCTCGCTGGTCTGCTTCTCCTGGATGAGCGCCACGGCCTCGTCGAGGGTGATGGTGAAGGGGTCGTACGTGGCAGGCAGGCTGGTGAACTTCTTGCGGTGGGAGATGTAGTTGCCGTAGCGGCCCGAGCCGATGACGACCTTGTCGCCCTGCCACTCGCCCAGGGTGCGCGGCAGACGGAAGAGCTCGAGGACCTCGTCCAGCGTCGCCGACTCGAGGCTCATGCCCTTCTTGAACTGCGCAAACTGGGGCTTCTCGTCGGACTCGCTGGAGCCCAGCTGGGCAATGGGACCGTAGCGACCTATCTTCACACTCACGGGCTTGCCCGTGGCGGGGTCGGTGCCCAGCAGACGCTCGCCGGGACGCTGCTCGCTGCGCTCCTCGCTGATCTTCTCCACCAGCGGACAGAAGGTGCGCCAGAAGGCCTTGATCATGTCCTCCCAGTGGAGACTCCCCTCGGCGATGGTGTCGAACTCCTTCTCGATGTCGGCCGTGAAGTTGTAGTCCATGATCTCGGGGAAGTTGTCCATGAGGAAGTCGTTGACCACGGTGCCTATGTCGGTGGGCAGCAGACGCCCACGCTCCTGACTGCTCGTGACCACGCTCTCCTCGGCCACCACGTCGCCGTCGCGCACGCTGAGCGTGGTGATGGTGTGGCTGTCGCCGTCCTTGTCGCCACGCACGATGTACTCGCGCGCCTGGATGGTGGAGATGGTGGGGGCGTAGGTGGAGGGGCGGCCTATGCCCAGCTCCTCCATCTTGTGGACGAGGGCGGCCTCGTTGTAGCGCTGAGGACGCTGGGTGTAGCGCTCCACGGCCTGCAGCTCGGTCCAGGTGATGGGTTCGCCCACGGCGAGGGAGGGCAGGGCATCGCTGGCCTCGTCGCTGGCCTCGTCGCTGGCCTCGTCAGACGTCTCCACGGGGTGGGCACTATATACGCGCATGAAGCCGTCGAAGCGTGTCACCTCGCCCGAGGCGACGAACTGCTCCTCGCGGCCGTCGATGCTGATGGTGATGATGGTCTTGTCGATCTCGGCGTCGGCCATCTGCGAGGCGATGGTGCGCTTCCAGATGAGGTCGTAGAGGCGACGCTCCTGCACGGTGGCGTCGAGGAGCTCGTTGCGGTCCATGTAGGTGGGACGGATGGCCTCGTGGGCCTCCTGGGCACCCTTGGACTGGGTGTGGTACTGGCGCGTCTTGTGGTACTGTGCACCCATGAGGCTGGTGATGACCTGGGCCGAGGCGCCGAGGCACAGACGCGAGAGGTTGACACTGTCGGTACGCATGTAGGTGATGTAACCGCTCTCGTAGAGGCGCTGGGCCACCATCATGGTCTGGGCCACGGCAAAGCCCAGCTTGTGGGCGGCCTCCTGCTGCAGGGTGCTGGTGGTGAAGGGCGGTGCCGGCGTGCGGCGGAGGGGCTTGGTCTGGATGTCGAGGACCTGCAGACGCGCTGAGGAGGCGGCACGCAGGAAGGCCTCGGCCTCCCCACGCGTGGCGAAGCGGCGGTTGAGACCGGCACGGAAGGCGGTGCCTCCCAGACCCTGCACCAGGGCACTGACACGGAAGGCACTCTCGCTCTGGAAGGCCTGTACCTCGCGCTCACGCTCCACCACGAGGCGGACGGCTACGCTCTGTACACGACCGGCACTGAGCGAGGGCTTGATCTTGCGCCAGAGGATGGGCGAGAGCTTGAAGCCTACCATGCGGTCCAGCACACGACGGGCCTGCTGGGCGTTGACGAGGTCCATGTCCACGGTGCGTGGGTGCTCGATGGCCTCGAGGATGGCGGGCTTGGTGATCTCGTGGAAGACGATGCGGCGCGTGGTGGCGGGGTCCAGCTCCAGGACGTCCTGCAGGTGCCAGGCGATGGCTTCTCCCTCGCGGTCCTCATCGGAGGCCAGCCACACCACCTCGCTCTGCTGGGCGGCACGACGCAGCGACGTGACGACGTGCTGCTTGTCGGAGGGTATCTCGTACTGGGGGGTGAAGGACTCGTCGGCAATGCTGAAGGAGCGTTTCTTCAGATCGCGGATGTGGCCGTAGGAGGAGAGAACCTTGAAGTCGGTTCCCAGGTATTTCTCGATGGTCTTGGCCTTGGCAGGCGACTCTACGATAACCAGATTCTTGGGCATACGTGTTGGGGTGTTTTGGGTTTTTCGGCGGCAAAGCTACGCAAAAAAGACGAACTACACCTTATATATAAGATTAAAAAAAATTAAAAAGAGGGATTTTTGGGGTAGGCCGAAAAAAAAAGCGCGAAACGCTTGCAGTTACGAAAAGGAAAAGTAGCCTCGCGTACGGGGGCGCACCGCGCCATGTGACGGGTGTGGGGGCGCGTGGGACAGGGCAAAAAGGTAAAAAAATGCAAAAAACAACTCAATCTGCAAAAAAACCTCCCTCCTCCGTCCTCCGTCCTCTAATCTTTTTCGTACCTTTGCGGACGCAATTATCGAAAACCAACCTATATGCGTATGAAAAAACTTCTACTCTCCCTGTTGGCGCTGGTGGCCGTGAACACCACCATGATGGCCGACGAAATCGCCAAACAACTGCACTGCCCCAAGGGCTCGGTCTTCGGCTTCGCCTATGTACCCGGCTACAGCGGACCCACCAGCTCCGACCTCGGACGCAAGGACATCGGCTACAGCCGCGCACTCTTCGCCTTCCAGGACAACCGCTTCGTCTTTGGAGGACTGCACTTCTACGGCTACTTCATCAACTTCAGCTCGTGGACGTCGGACAACTCGCGCCTGCAACTGGGGTCTGACGGACAGCCCACCGTGCCCATCACCTTCGAGATATGCGTCTATGAGATGCAGGCCAACGGTCTGCCCGGCGAGAAGATCTACGAGGCCGAGACGGCCATCGTGGGCAAGAGCACCTTCGTGGAGACAAGCTACGGCACGGTGTTCACCTTCGACTATAACTTCACCGACTCGCTGGCCATGGAGAAGGGCTGGATCTCGGTGGCTGCCGTCGATGACGGCGAGGAGCATGCCGCCACGTTTGCGCTCTTCGGACACGCCGGCGTGACAGACACACAGTGCCGCGTGGAGACAGTGACCTACGGCACGCTGGACTCCAACACACCGCCCGCCTTCTGTCTGCTGGGCGACGGCACACTCATACCCGGATGCGAACCCAAGCCCACGCCCGACGATGATGAGGAGGAAGAGGAGGAAGAGGGACTGCCACGACCCACACCGCTGCCCGCATCCAACGTGACAGACGCCGGCTTCACCGCCAACTGGAAGATACCTACATATTATAATAAGGTGAATGGCTACGAGGTGTGGACCTATGCCTCGGTGCGCGACTGCCAGGAAGGAACAGTGTTCCACTACCTCAACCAGAGCTTCAAGGACAATACCGGTGGCACACTGGAGGAGCCCGGAAGCGCCTCCTTCTGGGAGCAGGACGTGCAGAAGTTCAACCGACGCAACTGGAGCGTGATGCAGATGCTGAACGTGAACGGAGCCATCGGCGTGAACAACGAACTCTACGGACAGGCCAACGGTTGCATCATGTCGCCCATGTGGCCCCTGCAGAACGGCGACGGCAAGGTGACGGTGAAGATGACATGCTGCGGACGTGACGTGACCAAGGTGAATGTCTATATGATCATGTATGGCGGCAGGGAACTGAGCTGCAAGAGCATCAACGTGACCGAGGACTGGAAGACCGACTCCGTCACCGTGGACCAGGGCGCAGAGAACTGCTACATCCTCATAGAGGTGGACCAGAACAGCCGCGGATACTTCTACATACAGGACATCGACGTCTATCAGGTGCTGCACGAGGGCGAGGTGCCCCTGTCGCTCTATGACTACTCGTACACACTCGAACGTCAGCAGACCAGCATGTACATCGACACGAACTACCCACTCAACGAGGGCGAGGAGCTGACCTACGCGATGACGTCGTTCTACGACAGTGAGCGCTCGAAATATACCGACTACATCTGGGTGAACGACTCGCGCACACCACCCGAGCCCGTCTATCCCGACGAGCCCGAGATAGACCCCAACCCCGCCACAGGACAGTGGAAAGACCTGGGCGACGGAGCCAACTGCTACATCGCTCGGGGTGGAGGCTACTGGCAGTTCACACCCAAGCACGTGGACGGCACACCCATAGAGAACATCGCCGCCGTCAACTGGCTGTGGGCCGAGAAGGCAACGAAGGACGATAAGGTGCAGACCTCCATCGCACAGGTCCGCTACGATGCCGCAGAGAACCTGGTGCGCTTCGCCACGACAGAGGTGCCGGGCAATGCCCTGCTGGCCGCCTACGACGAGGACGGCGTGATCGTGTGGACGTGGCACATATGGATGCCCATGACAACACCACAGAAGGTGCAGTACGACGAGACTACGGCCTTCATGGACCGCATGCTGGGTGCCTACAGCGCCGACGAGAACGACGGCGACAAGACGTGGGGACTGGCCTACCAGTGGGGACGTCTGGCGCCCTTCTTCGGCGGACGCAACTACGGCAGCGACGTGGAGTGGCAGAAGGATCAGGCCTTCAAGATGTCCAACGAGTGCACGGCCGTGAACCCCAAGATCGCCGAGATTGCCAAGGGCGGCAAGGTGCCCAGCTGGAAGGTGACACTCGACACCGAGATCTCCGACTACGAGGAGGCCATCTCCAAACCCATGACACACTACTCGGGCGTCTATCCGCGCGATGGCTTCTGGTACGACGGCGAGATGACCGATGCCCAGATGTGGAACCCCGACAAGAAGACCAACTACGACCCCTCGCCCGCTGGATGGCGCATCTCCAGACAGGCCGATATGCCCTACTATTTCACCAAGACGGCCAAGGCCAACGCAGGCAATATGGGCTTCTACTACATCACCGACTCGGAACAGAAGACGTGGTGGCCAGGTGCAGGTACACGCGTGTATAATGATGGCTGCTACATCAACATCGGCAAGGGACTCTTCCTCTGGCACAGCAATGTGACGGCATGGGGCGATACCGTATATCCCTCGCGCTACACCTATGTCTTCGCCACAGGCATGGCCGGACACGGCGTGGGCAGTCGCTCGCAGGGACAGAGCATTCGATGCATCCCCGATCCCGACTACACCTTCCCCGAGGCCGTGGAGGATGTGAACGACACCAAGGGCACAACCGTGACGGGCATCTACGACCTGAGCGGACGCCGCATGAACGAGCTGCAGAGCGGTGTGAACATCGTACGCACCGCCGACGGCAAGGCCACGAAGATGGTGGTGAAGTGAGGCCGACAAACCCCGGAATACCCCGGTAGTGCCGGCTCCCCGCCGAAGCAATGAAATATCCCTCTGCCCAACTCTGGGCAGGGGGATTTTCTGTTGGGCCGAAGCGTGTGGCTCAGCCTATGACGCAGAGTACACCGAGGGTGTGCTGGAGCATGGAGAGGGTCAAGAGGTTCAATTCACGCGGATGACGTGCTTGAGGCTCTGTATCTTCTTGAGGTTCTTGACGATGAGTTGCACGTCCTCGGTGTCGCGTACGCAGAGCTCTATGTCGCCCTTGACGATGCCGTCCTCGCTGTCGAGGATGAGGCGTCGCATGTTGACGTTGAGCTGGGCGGTGAGCACGTCGGTGATGCTGCGCAAGAGTCCTATCTTGTCGATGCCCTCGATGTGGATGGTGGCGGTGAACTCCACCAGTTTGTGGGTGTCCCACTCGGCGGCGATGATGCGGTTGCCCTCGCTGGCCTTGAGCTGGTTGGCGATGGGGCACTGACGCTTGTGGATGACGACGCGGTTCTGCTGGTCGAGGTAGCCCAGGACGAGGTCGCCGGCAATGGGGCGACAGTGGGGGCAGAGGGTGAAGCGCGCGAGGTTCTCGTTGGTGAGGATGACCGACTTGGTCTTGGTTTTCCCCGCGCCCTTGGAGCCGGACGTGCCGCTGTCGGGGGCTGTGGCCTGGGGGTCGGACGCAGACTCGGCAGAATCGGTATGACCGCTCTTGAGGAAGGGGATGTACTTCTTCCACCCCTTCTTCTTCTTGTCCTGAGGGTGCAGGATGGCGTGGAGGTCGTTGGCCGAGAGTTGGAGGCTGCCGTTGCCCAAGGCCTCGAAGAGTGACTCGCGGTTGGAGTAGTTGTGGATCTTGACGAGGCGCTCGGTGACGGCACTGTTGTACTCCAGTTCGTGTCCGACGAGCCAGGTGGTGAGGATGTCTTCGCCCTGGTGTTGCAGCTCGCGGCTCTGGCGACGCAGGATGGCCTCGATCTTGCTGTGGGCCTTGCCCGTGGTGGCGAAGTTGAGCCACGAGGCATCTACCGAGGCTTTCTCGCTGGTGAGTATCTCCACCTGGTCGCCACTCTTGAGGGTGTAGCTGATGGGCACGAGCTGGTGGTTGACCTTGGCTCCGATGCAGTGGGTGCCGAGGAAGGAGTGGATGGAGAAGGCGAAGTCGAGGGCCGTGGAACCCGTGGGCATGGTGCGGAACTCGCCCTTGGGGGTGATGACGAGAATCTCGGAGGCGTAGAGGTTGAGCTTGATGGACGAGAGGAAGTCCATGGCCGAGGGCTGCGGGTCGTCGAGGAGTTCCTTGATAGTGGAGAGCCAGCGGTCCAACTCGCGGTCGGAGGCACGGGTGAGGGCATCCTCGCCTTCCTCCAGTTCCTCGGAGGTGAGCTGACCCGAGGCAACGGCCTGCTGGTCGTTCTTGTATTTCCAGTGGGCGGCAAAGCCTCGCTCGGCCATGTCGTCCATCTTGACGGAACGTATCTGGAGCTCAATCCAGCGACCCTCGGTCCGACTCATGAGCGTGGTGTGCAGGGCACGGTAGCCGTTGGACTTGGGGTGGGAGAGCCAGTCGCGGAAGCGCTCGGGATGGGACTGGTAGATGCTGGTGCAGGCAGCGTAGATCTGGAAGCAGTCCTCCACCTCGGAGTCCTCTCTCATGGGCTCGAAGATGATGCGGGCAGCCAGCAGGTCGTAGATCTCGTCGAACTGGATGTGCTTGGACTGCATCTTCTGCCAGATGCTGTAGGGACGCTTGATGCGGGCCTTGATGGTGTAGGTGAAGCCTTTCTGGTCCAGACGTGTCTTGATGGGACCGATGAACTCGTTGAAGGCTTTCTCCAGGTGGGGACGCACCTCGTCGAGCTGCTGCGAGATCTGCTCGTAGGCCTCGGGCTGCTCGTAGCGGAAACTGAGGTCCTCGAGTTCCTCCTTGATGAGGTTGAGGCCGAGGCGGTTGGCCAGGGGGGCGTAGATGTAGAGCGTCTCGCCGGCTATCTTGTAGCGCTTGTGGGGCTGCTGGGCACCGAGGGTGCGCATGTTGTGGAGACGGTCGCTCATCTTGATGAGGATGACGCGGATGTCGTCGCTCATCGTGAGCAGGAGCTTGCGGAATGTCTCGGCCTGGGCCGATGCCTGGTCGCCGAAGATGCCACCCGAGATCTTGGTGAGGCCGTCCACGATCTGTGCAATCTTGGGGCCGAAGATGTTGGCGATATCCTCTACGGTGTAGTCGGTGTCTTCCACCACATCGTGCAGGAGGGCGGCACAGATGGAGGTGGAACCCAGCCCTATCTCGCCGCAGGCTATCTGGGCCACGGCGATGGGGTGCATGATGTAGGGCTCGCCCGAGAGGCGCTTGACGCCTTGGTGGGCGCGTTTGGCAAAGTTGAATGCCTTCTGGATGAGGTCCACCTTCTTGCGGTGGGGTGACTCCAGGTAGGTGTCTATCAGATGCTGATAGGCCTCTTGCACCATCTGTTCTTCGTGATTCTCCATAGTGCTTCGTGTTTTTGGTGGCCTGATAGCGTGGTTATTTCAGTCGGAGTTTCTGCCCCTCGCGTATGTTGTCACTCTTGAGCCCGTTGGCTTGCTTGAGGCGCGCCACGGTGGTGTGGTTGCGGGCGGCTATGGCACCGAGAGTGTCGCCCTTGCGCACGGTGACGGTACCGCCAGAACTCTTGGAACCCCTTGAACTCTTGGAACCCCTTGAACTCTTGACCTCCTGGACTGCCACCTCCTTGCGGTTGGTGAGGAGCTCGTCGGCACGGTAGTTATAGACACTGTCGCCCAGGGCCACGAAGGCAGCGGTGGCAGCGGCAGGCAGACGCAGGGTGCAGAGGTGCGAGGCACCGGGGATGCGGCCCGTGCGGTACTGGGGGTTGAGGGCCGTGAACTGTTCCTCGCTGACGTGGCAGCAGGCCACAATCTGGTCCATGTGGATGTCGCGACTCACCAGCACGGTGTCGGTGGAGGCAGGCAGCGTGGTGCCAGCGGGGCAGATGTTGTGGTCGCAGTAGTAGTTCATCACGTAGTTGGCGGCGATGAAGGCGGGCACATAGCCTCGTGTCTCGGCAGGGAGGTAGGGGTAGATCTGCCAGTAGTCGGTGCTCCCGCCGGCGCGGCTGATGGCCTTGCGCACATTGCCCGGGCCGCAGTTGTACGAGGCGATGACGAGGGTCCAGTCGCCGAAGATGTCGTACAGGTCCTTGAGGTAGTGGGCTGCGGCGTAGGACGATTTGATGGGGTCCATGCGTTCGTCGATGAGGCTGGTGACCTCCAGCCCGTATTGCTTGGCCGTGGTGATCATGAACTGCCACAGTCCCGTGGCTCCGGCGCGGCTCACGGCGGTGGGCTTGAGGGCCGACTCGATCATGGGCAGGTACTTGAGTTCCAGGGGTACCTGGTAGGCCTCGAGGGCTTCCTCGAAGATGGGCATGTAGAAGTTGTAGGCTCCGAGGATGATGCCCGTGGAGCGGCCCAGGCGTCCGGTGTACTGTGCAATCATCTTGTGGACCACCTCGTTGTAGGGCATCTCGATGACGTTGGGCAGGCGCGAGAGGCGGTGTATGAGCAGGTCTTTGTCCACGGCAGGGCTGCCGACCTGGTCGTCGCAGTCGCCCTCGGGGATGAGGTAACTCTTGTTGTTCCACTCGTCGAGCAGGCTGTCCATCTCCAGTGTCATCCCCTCGGGGATGTCGATGGTGACGCCCGTCTCGCTCATGATGGTGTCGGGGAGAATGTCGTGCGCTGCGCGGATGTTGGCAACGCGGGACGCCAAGGCAGAGGCTGGAAGCCATGCGCCGACCATCGTGGCCGCGAGGAGTGTGAGGTATCGTAGTGTTTGGTGCATAGGTTCGGGTGTGTGCTGTAAATGCTACGCTTCAGAAGTTTAGCCGCAGCGCCATCCCTACACCCTGGTCGGTGCTCGCTATGTGCGTGCCCGGGTGTTGACTGCCCGAGAGAACGGCGGGTGTGACCTGGAGCGAGAGGTCTTCGCTTATGTCGAAGGTGGAGAGCTCGGCATCCACATAGGCGTCGATGACGGCGATGAGATAGACGGCAGCAAAGGCCAGTATGCTCATGTCGCGGTATTTGCGGTAGTAGTTTTTCTTGTTCTTGAAGATGTCCTTGAACTGATTCTCGCGACCACTGATGTCGTAGCCGTAGGGGAGCATCTTCTCGTAACTCTTGGTGTTGGGGTCGCTGTCCATGATGTCGAGGTAGGCCTGGGAGTAGTCCTGCAGCATCTGGTTGTTCCACGAGAGGGCGTAGGCGCAGCCCAGAAAGCCCCCGTAGATGATGGGCAGTTTCCAGTATTTGCGGTTGTAGATCTGTCCGCCGCCAGGGAAGACGAGCGACAGCCACAAGGCCCGCTGCGGGTCGGGGACGAAGGAGGAGACGCCTTGAACCTCGGTTCCAGTTCCTGAACCCGTCGAAGGATGAACTCGTTGGACCTCCTCCTGGGCCTGCAGGGTGAGGGGGGCTGCCTGTAGGCTGTCCATGATGCTGTCGGCAGGAATGGCCCCGAGCGTGTCGGCTCCCCACGAGAAGTCGTCTATCTCGTGTTGGGCCGCAGCGGTGAGGACTGCAGTCAGGAGGATGGCTATGCTCAGCAGGCGTTTCATCTTATAGAGAGGCTCGGAGTGCGGATTTTCTATCAGTCGGTGGTGCGGGATTGGTCATGTCAAAATGGTCATTTTGCCTACTCCCTATCCTTGGCTAGGCGGCGGCGCGGCACGTTGAACTTCTTGAACCCTTGAATCCTTGAACTATTTGAACTCTTGAACTATTTGAACTCTTGAACCCGGTTCCTGAGCCCGTCGAAGGATGAACTCTTGAACTATTTGAACTCTTGAACTTCTTGAACTCTATTTGAGCTTGTCCAGCAGGGCCACGATGCGTTCCAGCTCTTCCTCGTCGCCGAAGGGGATGGTGATCTTGCCCCGTCCCTTGTCCGAGCAGGTGAGGCCCACCTTGGCGCCGAAGAAGGTGGATAGGCCCTGGCGCAGCGACTCGTACTCGGGGCTGCGGCTGCCCTTGGTGGGACGCAGGGGGGTACCTTGGATGTTGACGGTCTCGCCCTGGGTGAGGCGGCGCACCATGTCCTCCACCTTGCGCACCGAGAGGTGGTCGCGACGAATCTCGCCGAAGACCTTGAGCTGAAGCGTGGGGTTGTCCAGGGCGAGGAGGGCACGGGCGTGCCCCATGTCCAACTCGCGGTTCTGCAGCGCCATCTGTATGGGGGCGGGCAACTTGAGCAGACGCAGGTAGTTGGTGATGGTGGTGCGTTTCTTGCCCACGCGCTCGGAGAGGCGGTCCTGCGTCATCCCGTAGCGCTCAAGCAGGTGCTCGTAGGCCAGTGCTATCTCCACGGCATTGAGGTCCTGACGCTGGATATTCTCGACGAGGGCCATCTCCATCATGTTCTCGTCATCGACGGTGCGTATGTAGGCAGGGATGGTCTTGAGACCAGCCATCTGCGAGGCACGGAAACGGCGCTCGCCCGCGATGATCTCGTAGTGGTGGGCATCGGTCTTCCGCAGCGTGATGGGCTGCACGATACCTATCTGTGCGATGCTGGTAGCGAGTTCGCGCAGCGCTTCCTCGTCGAACTCACGACGGGGCTGGTCGGGGTTGGCCTGGATGTCTTCCAGTGCTATCTCGTTGATGGACGACGAGCCAGCAGTCTCTACGCTGTCGTTGGGGATGAGGGCGTCCAGGCCGCGGCCCAGGGCGGTGTATTTCTTCTTTACCATAAATGCAGGTTTACCATAGATGCAGGTTTACTATAGATGCAGGTTTACTATAGATGCGGGTATTTATTTGTCCTTGCGCTCCAGTATCTCGTGGGCCAGAGCCAGGTGATTGCGGGCTCCGGCGCTGTCGGCATCGTAGAGGATGGCAGGCAGACTGTGGCTGGGGGCTTCGGAGAGTTTCACGTTGCGCGTGATGATGGTCTTGAAGACGAGCTCCTTGAAGTGGCGTTCCACGTCCTCCTTGATCTGGTTGGCCATACGCAGACGACCGTCGAACATCGTCAGCAGGAAGCCCTCAATCTGCAGCGGGGGATTGAGCTTGGTCTTGATGATCTTGATGGTGTTGAGCAACTTGCTGATGCCTTCCAGCGCGAAGTATTCGCACTGCACGGGGATGATGACACTGTCGGCCGCCGTGAGGGCATTGACGGTGATGAGCCCCAGCGAGGGTGAGCAGTCGATGAGGATGTAGTCGTAGTCGGTGAGCAGCGGACGCAGCAGTCGGTACATCACATGCTCGCGGTCGGAGAGGTTGAGCATCTCTATCTCGGCCCCAACCAGGTCGATGTGGCTGGGGATGATGTCCAGGTTGGGGACGTCCGATTCGTAGATGGCATCGCGAGCTTCGGTCTCGCCCACGAGGCACTCGTAGATGGAGCACTCCACGCTGGCAATGTCCACGCCCAGACCACTGGAGGCATTGGCCTGGGGGTCGGCATCAACGAGCAGCACTTTCTGTTCCAGTGTGGCGAGGGAGGCGGCGAGGTTCATGGATGTCGTCGTCTTGCCGACACCCCCCTTCTGATTGGCTATGGCGATAATCTTACTCATTGCAAGGATTGAAATAGATACAAATGCGCGGCAAAGATACGAAAAAAAGGTTAGAGGTTAGAGGTTAGGGGTTAGAGTTTTTTTCTTTGGCCAACGAAAATGGAGCTTTTTCGTGGGGAAAATGCAAATTTCTCTACCATCCAACCTCAATTCTCCAACCTCTACCCTCTAACCTCTAATCTTTTTCGTACCTTTGCAGAGCAAAAGGTAACGAAACACATGACCGACATCCAGTATATGCAGATGGCACTGCAAGAAGCACGCCTGGCTCTGGCCGAGGATGAGATACCCATCGGAGCCATCATCGTCAGCCACGATCGCGTCTTGGCACGTGCCCACAACAGGACCGAGCACCTCACCGACTGCACCGCCCATGCCGAGATGCAGGCCATCACGGCAGCCTCCATGGCCGTAGGCGGCAAGTACCTCACCGACTGCACCCTCTACGTCACCGTGGAGCCTTGTGTGATGTGTGCGGGAGCCATAGGATGGGCCCAGATACCCCGCATCGTCTATGGAGCACCCGACACCAAACGGGGCTTCACCCTGCTGGCACCACACGCCCTGCACCCCCGTGCACAAGTTGTCGCAGGGGTACTCGAGGAGGAATGTGCCTCGTTGATGCAGGATTTCTTCGCGTCGAAAAGGAGGAAATAGCCTTCTTGTGGTCTCTGCGAACAGGGGTGGGGATTATAAGCGTCTGCCACCTCCGCCAGGGCCACCGCCACCACCACGACCACGGTCACCACCGCCACCAGGGCCACCCCAGCCGCCAGGACCACCTCCCCAACCGTTCATGCGGGCCTCGCGGCTGCCGAGGAGGTTGAGCTCGTAGATGATGTGTACCATGAGGTACGAGTTGATGGCATTGGTCCAGCTGTCGCTGCGCTGTGTGGCGCTGATGCTGCGGCTGATGTTGCTGCGCTGACCCAGGATATCGAACCACTCCACACTCAGGTGCAGGTTCTTCTGCTTGAGGAAGGACTGCTGCAGCGAGGCGTTCCAAATGAGTTCGTTGGTGTTCATCGACGCATCGTCGTAGCCTCGACGGCTCTGCTGCGAGATGTCGGTGGCAAAGGTCATGCCCCACGGACAGTTGATCTGGAAATTGGCACCATAGTTGAAGCTCCAGGTGTCCAGATTGGCGCTGGTGCGGATACCGTTGCGGGCATGCTGGTAGTTGAAGCCGCCGTTGACGCCCACCTCCACGAGGTCGTTGCGGAAATTGAAGCGCAGGTTATCGCCTATGTTGGTCGTCTTCGTCGTACTCTTCACATTGTCGCCCGTGCCCACCGAGACATAGCCCACATTGTTGGAGTAGTTGAAGTTGACGTGGTTGTAGAGGTTGAAGTATTTCTGACGGTCCACAGCGGTGTTGAACATCAGGAAAGCCCCCGTGTTCCAGTTGCCATTGATGTTCTCGGGCCGTGTGGTGCGCTTACCTGTCTCCAGATCGTAGGTGGTCATGTTGGAGATGCTGTTGGACGTCTGCGACCAGTTGAGGTGGACGGTCCAGCCCATCTGCTTGTCGGTGATGTAGTCGTTGTAGAAGAGTCGGGCGCTGTTGGTCCACGAGGGCTTCAGACCGGGGTTACCCATGCTCACATTCATGGGGTCGGAGTAGTCGGTGATGGGCAGCAGGTTGGTCATGGATGGTTGACTCATGCGCCCATTGTAGTTGAAGTTGATCTGGCTGGTGTTGGAGATCTTCCAACGTACGCGGAAGCGGGGAGCCCAGTTGAAGACATTGCGCACCACGGAGGTGTCCAGTTCGTTCTTCTTATAGTCCATGTAGGTGGTCTGGGGCTGGAAACTCAAGCCACCATTGAGTTGGAGGTCGCCCACATTATAGCGCAGCATGATGTTGGCTTCGTGGTTGTACTCGTTGTAGGTGGCATACTGACTGTTGCGCAGATCGAGCGTAGAGGTCAGTGTGTCGCCTCCAGGACGGTAGCCCAGCACCAGGCGTTCCAACACCTCGGCATCGGAGTAGTCGCCGAAGTACTGCTGACGCAGCGTGGGATCGTAGTAGAGGTTGCCCAGGCTGTACATGGAACGGTCCGAGTCGGAGAAACGACGGTTGAACTGATAACTCATCTCCAGGTTGCCACCCTTGAAGATGGGCTCGGTGTAACTGAGTCGTACACGGTAGTTCCAACTGCTGGAGGGGTTGTTGTTGAACTGATTGGTGAGCGTGTCGCCCGTTGAGCCCGCCTGGAAATAGCGTATCTTGCTGAGGTTGTCGCTCTCGCTCTTGGACGAGTTGGTGCTGGCACTCACATCCAGTGTGATGTTGCGTCCAGCCTTGCCCAGACGACGGTTGGCTTGCAGGCTACCGCCTACATTATAACTGTTGCCGCTGCCCGAGGATGCGCGCAGATTGTCGTTGACCAGGATATTGGGGCTGAGGGTACTCACCGTCTGTCCCGTGACGGGGTCGGTCTGCAAGTACTGCTGGTAGTCGGTGAGGGGAGCGTCCATGCCTGCGTCGTAGGGACTGTCGTTGAAGGTGACGCTGCTACTGTTCGAGGAGTTGCTGTTGTCGTTGTAGCCGAAATTGGGGCGGAAGAGGATGTTGGTGAGTGTGTCGGGCTGCCATTCCAGGCGGAAGTCGGTGTTGATGTTCCAACTCCTGCTGTTGCTCTCGCTCAGACTGTTGACGAACTGCGAGGCCGATGAGGTGAGGAACGACTCGCTGTTGCTCTTGTTCACGGTGTAGTTCTTGTTGTAGCCGTAGCGCACATTGCCGCCTACCTCGAAGTAGCCCGCATCGTCCTCGCCCTTGCCGTTCTCCCACGCAAAGGTGGCACCGGCCATACCATTGGTGGTCTCGCCGCCGCCACCACCACCCCAGCCGCCCCAGCCGCGGTTGCCGACATTGTTGTATGACCCCATCAGCGAGAACTGTGAGTGGTCGGTGAAGCGATTCAGATTGAGTTTCTCGGTGAAGCGCTGCTCGGTGCCATAGGCGCCGTCGAGGTTGAGCAGCCATCCCTCCTTCATGCCTTTCTTCACGGTGAGGTCGATGACCGTCTGTTCCTCGCCATCGTCGATACCCGTCATCTTGGAGTAGTCGCTCTGCTTGTCGTAGGCCTTGATCTTGTCCACCATCTTGGCGGGGAGGTTCTTCATGCTCATCTCCTTGTCGTCGCCGAAGAACTCCTTACCATCGACCATAATCTTCTTCACCTCCTTGCCGTTGACCTTGATGGTACCGTCGTCGCCGACCTCTACGCCTGGGAGTTTACGCACCAGAGCCTCGAGGTTCGAGCCCTCGGGCACACGAAAAGCGGCAGAGTTATAGACAAAGGTGTCCTCCTTCATCTCCACCTGCGCCACGCGCGCCGTCACCTCGGCCTCTTTCAGCAGACGGGCATTGTCGGTGAGGGTGATGCGTCCCACATCCATCTTCTTATTATCCTTGGTAAGCGTCAGGTCGCGTGTCACGGTGGTGTAACCCACGAACGATACTTTGAGGATATATGCGCCAGCCTTCACCGATGGCAATGCAAAGGTGCCATCGTCCTTGGCCTGCATGCCCGTGGCCTGGGTGCTGTCGGTCTTGAGGAGTTGTACGGTGGCAGCGGGCAGGGCTTCACCCTCTTGGTCCACGACCGTTCCGCTGACGGTGATTTTCTGACCATGTACGGCCAGAGCAAAAAACAGAAGGACTAAAGTCGATACAAAATGTTTCATACCATTTTGACGCATCAAAAGGCAAATCGTTTAAGGTATGTTCTATAAATTCTTCGTTTTTATCTTATAGTGAGTCTGAAAAACTTGCCTGCGCTTTTGTTTTTGCGCAGGCACCTCAAAACCCCAGTAGGATGAGATAAACCACTGTGGCGGGGATGGCCAGCAGGGCGCTGTCGAAGCGGTCCAGCATGCCGCCATGTCCCGGCAAGACATGACCACTGTCCTTGATGCCCAGCTGTCGCTTGAGCATACTCTCCACCAGGTCGCCCCAGGTGCCGAAGAAGACAACTACGAGGGCCATGCCCATCCACTGCAGCAGGGTGAGCCCAGCAGGCTGCCATGCCCACACGCCTACTGAGGCGCCCAGGGTGATGAGGCCTCCGCCCGTGCTGCCCACCCATGTTTTGCCCGGTGAGATACGTGGGAAGAGACGGGCAGGGAAGATGCCGTGCAGGGCACTGCCGCAGCAGTATGCTCCACTGTCGTTGGCCCAGAGGAAGATGAAGAGCGCCAGCGGGTATATCCACTGGTAGGTGAGTCCCTCCCCGTCTCCTGCGTTCACGCTGAGCACGGGTATGAGCGCAAAGGGCAGGGCCACATACAGTTGCGAGGCAAAGACGAGCGCCCAGTCCAGGAGGGGGTTGGCGGCTTTGCGGTAGAGTTCGCTGATCAGGAGGTAGAGGAGCAGCAAGAGGTACAGGGCCATCATGTGTCGCCACGAGCCGCTGCCCACCTCATACAGCCACACCGTTGCCACGAGGACGAAGCCCGCCGAGGCATTGAGGTAGCCCACGATGGCGGTGCCCATGTGGCGGTTCATGAGGCGAGAGAACTCCAGGATGGTGCCTGCGGCCACGAGGCCGAAGAAGAGAAACGAGGTGACAGGACTCCACACCGTGCAGAAAATGAGTGTGGCGCAGTAGAGGATGCCGGTAGCGGTGCGTACGATTAGATTGGACATGTGCTGGTGATGATGGGTGTGTCGTTCTCGTTGTTTTCGTCGTTGGCCGATGAAGGATCGTCGGTAGATGGGGCTGCCGGTGTGTCGGTCCCATCACAGGCAGAGGCATCCTCTTCCTGGAGCAGTTCCTCGGTGCGACTGCTCCACGGCCGTTTGCCGAAGATCTGTTCCACATCCTCGGCAAAGATGACCTCGCGTTCTACCAGGAGGTCGGCCAGTCGGGCATGGCCCTCTTGTTTCTCCAGTAGCAGTGCCTTGGCACGGGCATACTGCTCGGCTATCATGCGCTGCACCTCCTCGTCGATGAGTTGGGCTGTGGACTCGCTGTAGGGCCGCTGCCACGAGGTCTCGCTGTTGTCGTAGTAGCAGAGGTTGGGCAGGCGGTCGCTCATACCCATATAGCATATCATGCCGTAGGCCTGTTTGGTGACGCGTTCCAGATCGTTCATGGCACCGCTGGAGATGTGTCCGGTGAAGAGTTCTTCGGCAGCACGGCCGCCCAGGGTGGCACACATCTCGTCCAGCATCTGCTCGCGTGTGGTGATCTGGCGCTCTTCGGGCAGATACCAGGCTGCTCCCAGTGCACGACCTCGTGGCACGATGGTGACCTTGATGAGGGGGTTGGCATACTGCAGATGCCACGAGATGGTGGCATGGCCTGCCTCGTGGAGGGCTATGGTGTGTTTCTCCTCGTCGGTCATCACCTTGGTCTTCTTCTCCAGTCCTCCCACGATGCGGTCCACGGCAGCGAGGAAGTCGTCCTTGTCCACGGCCTTCTTGCCGCCTCGGGCAGCGATGAGGGCGGCCTCGTTGCAGACGTTGGCGATGTCGGCTCCGCTGAATCCCGGCGTCTGTCGGGCCAGGAGGTCGATGTCCAGACTCTTGTCCACTTTCACGGGGCGCAGGTGTACACGGAACACGGCGCGGCGCTCGTTGAGGTCGGGCAGGTCCACATGAATCTGGCGGTCGAAGCGCCCTGCACGCAGCAAGGCCTTGTCCAGGATATCGGCGCGGTTGGTGGCAGCCAGGATGATGACACCCGAGTTGGTGCCAAAACCATCCATCTCGGTGAGCAACTGGTTGAGGGTCGATTCGCGTTCGTCGTTACCCCCCATGGCAGCATTGCGCGAGCGGGCACGCCCCACGGCATCTATCTCGTCGATGAAGATGATGCAGGGAGCCTTCTCCTTGGCCTGACGGAAGAGGTCGCGTACGCGACTGGCACCCACGCCCACGAACATCTCCACGAAGTCGGAGCCCGAGAGCGAGAAAAAGGGTACGTCGGCCTCGCCAGCCACAGCCTTGGCCAGCAGCGTCTTGCCCGTACCCGGAGGGCCCACCAGTAGGGCTCCCTTGGGAATCTTGCCGCCCAGGTCGGTGAATTTCTTGGGGTTCTTGAGGAACTCCACAATCTCCTGGACCTCCTGCTTGGCACTGGCCTGTCCGGCCACATCCTTGAAGGTCACCTTAGACTCGTCGGGTCCACCTTTCTCCACCAGGCGCGCCCGTGAGCGCCCCACACTGAAGATGCCCCCGCCGCCACCGGCTCCGCTTCCCATGCGACGCATGATGAAGATCCATACGGCGATGATGGCCACCAGGGGAAAGAGGTTCCAGAAGATTTGCATGAAGGTGTCGTCGCTGCTCTCGTAACTGAGTTCGCCCGTGAAACGACCCGCATCGTGCTGCTCGCTGACAAAGTCGTCGAGCTTGTCGGCCGATGGGTACTCGGCCTCCACATAGGGGTTCTTGCCCGTCTGCTCTACACTGCGCATGAAGACGGTGCGGGTATGCTCGGGCTTGACATACATGCGCACCACACCCTTGTCCTTGTTGGCCACAATCTTGGCAGCATAGCCCTTGGCGACATACTCCTTGAAGGTGTTGTAGGCTACCTCCTTGTTGGTCGAACCACTGAGGTCCGACTCCCGCCACTCGCCGGCAAAGAAGAGGTAACCCAGAACGAGGGCAATGACGATGTATATCCAGGTGAAGTTGAAATGTCCACCCGTCCTGGGGGACGAGGGCTCGCGCCGACGGTCTGGCGCAGGTTGTTCTTGCTGTGTATTGTGTGACATAGATGAGACTGGTGTATGGAATCGTGGGGGCAAAGGTAGTGCAAACCGAGTGGAATACAAAGGAAAAATCAAAATTTTTACTTTTATTCCCGAGGTGCAGCCTATTTTGTTTGCTGAGCTGGTCGAAGTACGCGTCGGCAAAGGTAATAAAAAGTCAATGGTCAACGGCGGGCGGCTTTTTTGCATTTCCCACAAGAAAAAAGGAGAAAATGGCCCAAAAAACGAGATTGCTGAACATTTTTTTGGAAAAATCCTTGGCGGTTTCGTTGGAAGCCCCTACCTTTGCACCGCAATTCGGGACGGAAACCCCGAAGCACCGCAGAGTTTGGGCTATGGTGTAATGGTAACACTGCAGATTCTGGTCCTGCCTTTCCTGGTTCGAATCCGGGTAGCCCAACCACTATTTTTCGGGAGTCGCTTCCTCACGAGGGCAGCGGCTCTTCTTTTTATTTGGACGTAGGATATGAAGAGAATAATGCTCGACATCATCGACTCGACAAACAACTACCTCAAACGTCTGGAGTGTGACGGCGACGAGACGATTGTTGTCACTGCCGAGTATCAGCAGGCAGGCCGTGGACAGGTGGGCAATCACTGGGAGGCTGCTGCGGGGAAGAACCTGCTCTTCAGCCTCATGCTGCGCCCTCGCACTGTCGCCGCAGCTCAGATGTTTGTGCTGAGCGAGGCCATCAGTCTCAGCATCGTCGAGGCTCTGCCCGCTGTACCCCAGTGGGGTGGGGCACTCATCAAATGGCCCAACGACATCTATTACAAGGATAGGAAGGTGGCGGGCATACTCATCGAGAACACCTTAGTGGGCACCACCGTGGCGCGCAGCGTCGTCGGCTGTGGCATCAATATCAATCAGGAGGTTTTCTGCTCCGATGCCCCCAACCCCATATCCCTGCGTCAGATGACGGGTGTGGAGGTGTCGCGCACGGAGATTCTGGAGGATATCCTGCAGCGTTTCATTGCTCGTTGCGAACGGCTGGAACAGGGCAGCGAGGCGGAGCGTAAGTGCGAGATGCAGATGTTGCACCGTTGTTATCTGGACCGTCTGTATCGACGCGAGGGTATGCACCCTTACCGTGATGCCGAAGGACCTTTCGTGGCGCGCATCCACGATGTGGAACCCGATGGCCATCTCATCCTGGAAGATACAGAGGGCAAGTGTCGTCGTTATGCCTTCAAGGAGGTGGAATATTGTCTCTAACCTTTCTTGGGCTTACCCCATTTGGCCTCGCGTTCCTTGTTGCGGTTCTTGATCTTTTTCTCCTTGTCGGCTTTCTGCTTGATGAGTCGGTCGGGCTTTTGCTTCATGACGGGAATGCCGCGCAGGTCCCACTCTTGGTCCACTTGCCAGCCCGCTTTGAGCGTTATGGCCTTGGGGAAATAGAACACCTCCTCGGGTGCTATGCCGGCATCGTAGTCTCCTGTCGTCCACACCCCATCTTCGTTCTTGTCGATGAAGGCGCGTAGGTAGTAGTCGGCAGGGCTTAGGTAGAAGAAGTCGGCCGATGCGTTCTTGCCGTTTTTCACCTTGGCACGCTCGCTGCGCACCACCTTGCCACCCGTGTTGAGCAGTTCGACGATGACATTGGTGTCGCCTACGATGGGTGTGATAAAGAGGGCCCCGTACTCGTCCTCCTTGCGCAGTCTGAGTTCCTGCTTGAAGGGCTGGTTGGTGTGGTGCAGCACACCCTGCAGGGCAGCACTGTCGATGCTGACGACATACTGGGTCTCCATCTGCCATGCTGCGAAGAGTTGGTAACGGCGTGTGGGGACATAAGTCGTGCTGTCATCGTCCGCCAGGGGTACCAGCACATAGGGGCAAGGCACGAGTAGTGAGTCTTGTTTCTGCTGCAGGTGCAGGTGGGTGGTGTCTATCTCGAGGACGGGCTCGGAGAAGGTGAAGATGGGGTACTGATTGGGGTCAATGTTGCCGTTGGGCTTGAGCTCTATGGTGAGGGGTGTGGTCAGGTAGGGGCACACCTCGGGGGGTAGGTTCTTCTGCTTCTTCTGTCGTTTCTTGTAGTCTTTTTCCCATTCTTCAATCTGCTCGTTTCGTTGTTTCACCTGTTTGGCGCGAGTGAGTTTGGGTGTAATCTCCAACGTGTCGGTCTTCCACACTTGTCGATGTGTGGTGTCGGTGTCCATGTAGCGGTACGCAAAGGTGAGGGTATCGGCGTAGGCTATGGTGGTATCGGGAATCCAGTAGGTGATGGTGTCTAAGCCCGCTGAGGCCTCGCAGACGAAGCCTCCGTCGCCCTGGAATGAGATGCCTTGTATGGTGGGCATGGAGTCGGATGGGGCTGTGAAGAAGACGGTGAATGACTCGGGCTGGTCGCGTTGTGTCTTGAGGAGGTGGCGGTCCTGCCCCTCTTCGAGGAAGGCACGCAGCACGATGTCGTCGGGGTAGTGGTGGATGAAGCGTACGGGTACGATGCTGTCGTAGTGTGTCGAGTCGCTCCAGATGGTGTCGAGTCGGTAGTCGGGTCCGCAGGAGGGCATGTAGTAGGCCGTGTCGGCTGCCAGCATCTCGCTCTTCTGACTGAACATGAAGTCGTTGTCCATGTCCTTGAGTGCGAAGGCTCGGTAGCGTTTGCCTTGGGCCACGCCTTTGATGACGAAGTAGCCGCTACCGTTGGTGCGACTGACGCGGTCAAAGGGACGTGTGCGCAGGACACTGTCGGGGACGATGCTGTCGCCCTCTTCATCGTGTACCCGGTAGAGTCCTACGAGGATGCCCTTGATGGGCTCCAGATCCTGGGCATTGAGGACATAGCCCCCAAACTCCATGGTGTCTATCTCTGTTCCTGTGGAGAAGGAGAAGGTGTAGTTGCCCATGGGGTTCCCCTCATTATTGTCCACGATGGCATCGGCGAAGTCGATGGTGTAGGTGGTGTTGGCTTTGAGGGTGTCGTAGAGGGTGATTTTCACCTTCTTGCCCTCGGTGGTGATGGCGGGAACCTCGGTCTGAGGCGGCGAGACGACGACTTTCTCGCTGGCATTCTCTATCTTGATGTACTCGTCGAAGAGGATGGAGACCTTCTTGGCCGTGTTGCCCACCGAGCCGTTGAGGGGTGTGGAGGTGACAACACGCGGAGGTGTCTCATCGTACATGCCACCATCGGGCGAACCGATATTGGCACAGGCAGCGACGAGAATCACGAGAAGTGTCGGCAGGAGATGGGCGTGGCGAGACAAGGGGTTCTGAGGGGTCAAGGGTTTAGGAAATGGAGCACATCGTCCATGATGCGGCGGTCGTTGGCCAGACGAGGCACCTTGTGCTGACCGCCCAACTTGCCCTTGCTCTTGAGCCAGTCGTTGAAGAACCCTCGCTGCACGGGGATGAGTTGCAAGCGTTGTAGGGTGATGTCCTTGTAGCGTTTGGCCTCGTAGTCGGAGTTCTGGTGTTGGAGTGCCGTGTCCAGCGTCTCGGCAAAAGTCTCCACATCGGCAGGCATCCGCGCAAACTCCACCACCCACTGGTGACGACATTTGCCTGCTCCGTCCATGAAGACGGGGGCTGCCGTGTATTCGAGTACCTCGGCATCGCAGCGCTGGCAGGCTTCCTCTAGGGCACGTTCGGCGTTGTCCACGATGAGTTCCTCGCCGAAGGCATTGATGAAACTCTTGGTGCGCCCCGTTATTATAAATTTATAAGGTGTGGTGGAGGTGAAGCGTACGGTGTCGCCGATGATATAGCGCCACAGTCCGCTGGAGGTGGTGATGACCATGGCATAGTTCTTGTCGGTCTTCACACCCCACAGGGGGACGACGGTGGCATCGGGCCGACCGAACTCGTCCATGGGGATGAACTCGTAGAAGACACCATAGTCCAGCATGAGCAGCATGGCGGGGTCGGCGGGGTCGTTCTGCAGCCCGAAGAAGCCCTCAGAGGCGTTGTATGTCTCCTCGTAGTGCATCCCCTCCGAGGTGATGAGCGTCTGGTATCTCTCGCGGTAGGGGGTGAAGGCCACGCCGCCGTGGAAGAAAACCTCGAGGTTGGGCCACACCTCTTCCAGATGTGTCTTGCCCGTGATTTCCATGACGCGTGTGAGCACCGAGAGCATCCACGAGGGGACACCGCTGATATTGGTGACGTTGCGGTGGATGGCTTCGTGGGCGATGCGGTCACGCTTGAGCTCGAAGTCGGAGAGTAGTGCTGTGGACTTCTTGGGCACTCGGAAATAGTTGATGATGGGGCTGATGTTCTCGATGAGGATGGCGCTGAGGTCACCCACGAGTGACCCCGGCAGGTTGTAGTTGGGGGCATGGGAGCCTCCCAGGATGAGAGCGTTGCCGTCGAAGAGGCGGCTCTTGGGGTTGTTGTGGAGGTAGAGCACCACGGCATCGGTGCCGCCAGCATAGTGGGTGTCCTGCAAGCCCTGGGCCGAGACGGGGATGAACTTGCTCTTGTCGTTGGTCGTTCCGCTGGACTTGGCGTACCACCGCACGGCACCTGGCCACAGGATGTCTCGTCCCCCGTGGCGCATACGGTCTATGTCGGCCTTCAGATCCTCGTAGGTGTTGACGGGACAGTGCATCGCAAAGTGTTCGTAGTCGGTGATCTCGCCGAATCCATGTCGTTGTCCCCATTCGGTGTCTGTGGCTTTGTGGATCAGGCGGTCGAGCACTTGGCGTTGGAGCGCCTCGGCCTGGGTGGCATAGGTCTCAATCTTGCGGTAGCGCCGCGCAAAGATGGGACGGCTGAGTGTGGTAATACCCATGTTCTTAGAGGTTTGTGGTATCCGCAGACGGGGCGGTTTGTAGCAGGGCGTCGTGGAGGGTGCGGTCGTTACGGATGAGCAGGAGTGTGGCATGTGCTGCTTCCTGATGACTCTCTTTCTTGGTCTTTCCGTTTCCGCTCCCACACTCCATGCCACCAATGACAACCAGAGCATGGAAGGTGGAGTTGCTGCCTTCTTTCACTCTGAACTCTATGTCGAGGTGGTGCTTCTGGCACCATTCCAGGAGCTTGCTCTTGAAGTTGACTTCCTGTGCTGCCATCTTGTCAATGTTGACCATCTGGGCTAGGATGCGTTGTTTGACGAAGGTCATGCAGGCATCGTAGCCCCGGTCCAGATAGATGGCGCCGATGAGGGCTTCGAGGGCGTTGCCTCCTATGTTGTTGCCCTGTGTATGGGTGCTGGGGTCGGACTGGACCAGTCGGTCGAGTCGCATCTCGTGGGAGAGTCGGTTCAGCGTGTCGCGTTGTACGAGTTTGCTGCGTGTATTGGTGAGGAAGCCCTCGCGCTGGTCGGGGAAATGATGGTAGAGGATGTCGCTGGTCACAGCCTCCAGGATGGCGTCGCCCAGGTATTCGAGTCGTTCGTTGTGGGGCATGCCTTGTCGCACCACGGCGCTCCGGTGCATGATGGCCTGGCGGTAGGGGCGTATGTCGTGGGGATAGAAGCCCAGCATGTCACGAAAGACCGCATAGAGTTCCCTGTCCCTGCGGAAGGGGAGCCTCATGCGGTCTATGAAGTCGGGGCACAACGGCACGGTCAGTATTTCTTGAAGATGATACAAGCGTTCTGTCCACCGAAGCCGAATGTGTTGCTCAGCGCTGCCCGCACGGGGCGTTGCTGCGCTGTGCCGAAGGTGTAGTTGAGGTTGTAGTCTATCTCGGGGTCCATGTCCTCGGCCTCGTGGTTGATGGTGGGGGGTATCATGCCCTCCTGGATGGCCATGATGCAAGCCAGAGCCTCCACGGCTCCAGTGGCTCCCAGCAGATGACCTGTCATGGACTTGGTGGACGAGATGTTGAGTTGGTGGGCCCAGTCGCCGAAGACTTCCTTGATGGCTTTCACCTCCGAGATGTCGCCCACATGGGTGCTTGTGCCGTGGACATTGATGTAGTCGATGTCCTCGGGGCGCAGTTCTGCATCCTCCAGTGCACGACGCATGACGAGGATGGCTCCCAGTCCGTCGGGGTGCGAGGCGGTGAGGTGGTAGGCATCGGCGCTCATGCCCTCGCCCACCATCTCGGCATAGATGTGGGCACCGCGGGCTTTGGCATGCTCCAGTTCCTCGAGGACGATGCAGCCTGCTCCCTCGCCGATGAGGAAACCGTCGCGGCTGGCACTGAAGGGACGGCTGGCATGCTCTGGGTCGTCGTTGCGCGTGGTGAGGGCGTGCATAGCCGTGAAACCTCCCACACCTGTGGCATTGACGGCAGCCTCGCAGCCTCCGCTGAGGATGATGTCGGCCTTGCCCAGTCGAATCTGGTTGAAGGCATCGGCCAGAGCGTGGGTGCTGGAGGCACATGCCGACGAGGTGGCGAAGCTGGGTCCTTGGAAACCATACTGGATAGAGATGACGCCAGCGGGTATGTTCACAATCATCTTGGGGATCATGAAGGGGCTGTAGCGGGGTCCCATCTCCTCGCCTGTGCGGGCGTAGTTGCTCACCTCCTCCTCGAAGGTGTTGCCACCACCGATGCCTGTGCCAAAGATGACACCGACGCGGGTCTTGTCGATGGCCTCCACATCCATGCCGCTGTCGGCCACAGCCATCTTGGCAGCGGCCACGGCATACTGCGTGCAGAGGTCCATCTTGCGGGCTTCTTTGCGGTCGATGCCAAAGTCCTCGGCACGGAAGCCCTTGACCTCACATGCTATCTGCGACTTGAATCGGGAGGCATCGAAATGGCTGATGATGCCTCCTCCGCTGACTCCCTTTACGAGATTCTGCCAAGTTTCCTCGGCAGAATTCCCTAGTGGTGTCACGGCTCCAAGGCCGGTCACCACTACTCTCTTGAGCTCCATATTACTGGTGCGACTCGATGAAGCTGATGGCGTCGCCTACAGTGCTGATCTTTTCGGCTTCGTCGTCGGGAATGGTGATGCCAAACTCCTGCTCAAAGGCCATAATCAGTTCGACGGTATCCAGTGAGTCGGCACCCAGGTCAACGGTGAAAACCTTCTCGGGACTTACTTCTGCAGGGTCAACACCCAGCTTGTCGCAGATGATCTCTCTTACTTTGCTTTCAATTTCAGACATAGTAGTTTTGTTTGGTTTTAGTTGTTCGTATAATCAATTAGGCCGCAAAGGTCGGTTTTTTCTGGCGGACAACCAAACAAATGGTCAAAAAAATGCACACATGCCGTGGTTTTTGTGCAAGAAAAAGGCAGAAATGGTTATTTTTCGCGACGCAAAGGGTAGTTGCCTCGCAGAAATTCGAACATATGAGGCGCTTGTTTCAGGGTTTCGCTGTCGCGACGGGGGTCATAGCGTTCGAGGGGTGTGCGGGCTGCCACGACGGGGAGGTACTGCTCGGGATGGAAAAGAGGATTGTCAACTTCGGTCCCAGGAATCCTCAAACTCTTCCTCACATATTTCAGGCACATGCGGGTGGCGTTGGCTTTGCCGTCGGCGCTGTAGCCGGCGATGTGGGGTGTGGCGATGAAAGCGCGACGCAATAGGGTGGGGTCGGGATGCGGCTCGTGCTCCCAGGTGTCGATGATAGCAGCACCTACACGCCCCGCATCCATGGCACAGAGCAGCGCTTGTTCATCCACGACACCTCCTCGTGCGGCATTGATGATGACGGGTCTGTGCTGCAGACTGTCGAAGAAGGCTTTGTCGGCCAGATGCCAGGTGGGGTGGGGACCATCCATGGTGAGCGGGGTATGGAACGAGATGATATCGCACTGCTGGGCGATGTCCTGCAGCGAACAGAAGTCCCCCGCCTTGATGTCGCATGTGAGGATGTTTCTCATCTTTCCCTTGAGGGCTTCGTGCACGGCCGTCCCCACATGACCATAGCCCACAATGCCGAGTGTGGAGCGGTCGAGTCGGAGTCCGCGCTCTTCGGTCAGGGCGAGCAGGGACGTCTCGACATACTGTGCCACGCTGGTAGCGTTGCATCCCGGACAGTTGTGCCACTCGATACCCACTGCATCCAACCACGTCGTGTCCAGATGGTCGTAACCTATGGTGGCCGTCACGACGAGCCGCACACTGCTTCCATGGAGGAGGGCGCTCCCCACGTGAGTCCTTGTGCGTACGATGAGGATGTCGGCATCCCGGACGTCTGCGGGATCGATGTCTGCACCAGCCATCGCCACGACCTCCAGACCCAAGGCATCGAGGGCGGGGAAGATGTAGGGTATCTTGTTATCTACGACGACTTTCATAACGCTTCGAGCGTGGTGGGCAGTTCGTGGAGGCGTGTGCTGTTGGAACCCTTGATGAGGATGCAGCAGTGTGTGGGGGGCGTGTTGCGGAGGACTGCTTTGACAGCCTCTACGGTGTCGAAGAGGCGATAGTGGGCATCTCGGCCCTGTGCTGCTTCGCCGAACTCCTCACCCACCAACCAAACAGCATCGGCTCCGAGCTGGTCCACCAGATCCAGGATGGCAACGTGTCCGCTGTGACTCTCTGCCCCGAGTTCTTTCATACCACCTAGGATGAGCATCTTGTGCTCATGCTGCAAGTGTCCGAAATTTTTGAGCGCAGCAGTCATGGATGTAATGTTGGCGTTGTAGGCATCGATGATAATGTCGTTGGTGCCTATGCGTTGATACTGCGAGCGTCCGAGTCCGGGGGTGTAATCGCTGAGAGCCTGACTGATATCCTCGGTCGATATCCCGAAATATTGACCAACGCAAATAGCTGACAGTAAGTTACTTAGATTATATACGCCAACGAGGCGTGTGCCGACTCGCGCGGGCTTTTCGTCACGACCGCTCCAGGTTACTTCCACGAAGGGATCGCAGGCGGTGACACTTCCAACGATACATGGTGCGGAAGAGGTGGATGCGTCGGATGTGTAGCGTTTGCATTTTTCAGAGTTGATGTCACAACCTCTCTTCTCGAGCATCTCCACCAAGTGGGGGTTGCTGGCATCGACAAAGAGATGTGCCTCGCTCTTCGTGAGCAGGTAGTCGTAGAGCTCTGCCTTGGTATCTTTCACGCCTTCGAAACTGCCGAAGCCCTCAATGTGGGCGTGTCCTACGTTGGTGATGAGGCCGTAGTCGGGCTGCACAATACGGGTGAGCAGTGCTATCTCGCCGGGGTGGTTGGCTCCCGTCTCAATGACGGCTATCTCGTCGGTGCGAGGATTGAGGCGCAGCAGGGTGAGGGGCACTCCGATGTGGTTGTTGAGGTTGCCCTGGGTGTACAGGACCTTGTATTTCCTTCCCAGGACGGCCGCCACCAGTTCCTTGGTCGTGGTCTTGCCGTTGGTGCCCGTGATCTGAATAACGGGTCCTCCGAAATGCTGGCGGTGGTAGGCGGCCAGGTGCTGCAGGGTTTGCAGCACATCATCCACTAGTAGATAGTGCTTGTCGGCATCGGCATCGGCAGGAACGACACGGGCATCGTCCACGATGGCGGCTGCACAACCTGCCTCCAGGGCTTTTGCTGCGAAGAGGTTACCGTCGAACGATTCACCCTTGAGGGCAAAGAAGAGGCTTCCCGGCGGGCATTTCCTACTGTCGGTCGTCACCACGGGGTGTTGCTGATAGATGGCATAGAGGTCTTGGATGGATATCATAGAGGGTAGAGTGTATGTTTTTTTTGCTCTGCAAAAATACGTACTATCTGCTGAATGACCAAGGAAAAGGCCGCGAAATTCATGTTTTGATCCAAAAAACACCTCTTTGTCCGCAAAAAAGCCGCCCGCTGTTGACCGTTTTTTGAAAAAACTCTAACCTCTAACCTCTAACCTCTAACCTTTTTCATTACCTTTGCGCCCGAAATGATAAACCAAGTCCTCCAACTCGGCCGTCCTCTCGTGATGGGCATTCTCAATGCCACACCCGACTCTTTCTACCCTGAGAGTCTTGTGGGTCGGGACGATGTGGCCGAGCGTGTCGTTACAATGCTGCGCGAGGGCGCCGACATCATCGACATCGGTGGCTGCAGCACGCGTCCGGGTGCAACGCTGGTGGAAGAGGATGAGGAATGGTCGCGTCTCGATGCTGTGCTTGACGTTGTGCGACGCTGTGCGCCAGAGACCCTGCTGAGTGTCGATACCTTCCGTCCTGCTGTGGCGCGACGCAGTGTGGAGCACTATGGCGTTGGCATCATCAACGACGTCGGTGGCGGCAGCCCCGAGATGTTCGATGTGGCCGCCTCGCTGCATGTCCCCTATGTCCTCACCATGAACCACGAGGCCGACACGGTGCCCCAGATGGTGCAGTGGTTGAGCAGCAGGGTGCAGGAAGCGCATGACCGCGGCGTGGCTGACATCATCCTCGACCCTGGCTTTGGCTTTGCCAAGACGCGCCAGCAGGACTATGAGGTGATGGCTCATCTCGCCGACCTGTGCCGCCTCTTCCCCGACTACCCCATCCTCGTGGGCGTGTCGCGCAAGTCCATGCTCTACCAGAAACTGGGGTGCGAGCCCGCCGATGCCCTCGCCGCTACGGTGGCCATGAATACGATGGCGCTCGAGGCGGGAGCCGACATCCTACGCGTTCACGATGTGACTGCTGCCGTCCAGACGGCCAGGATGGTTCAAGAAGTTCAATCACTAACCTCTAACCTAGAAACCCCCTCCCTTGTGGGGAGGGCTGGGGAGAGGCCCCCTCTAACCTCTCAGCCGTTGACCCTAAAATTATGTTCATCCAATTTGGTTTCAAGGATTTGATTGATATTCTGCTGGTGGCGTTGCTGCTTTATTACTGCTTTCGCCTCATGCAGAAATCCCGTTCGCTGAATCTCTTCTTCGGCGTACTCACCTTCATTGTGGTTTGGGTACTTGTGGCCCAGTTCTGGGAGATGAAGTTGATGGGTTCGCTCATGGACAAGATCATCAGCGTGGGTGCCATTGCCCTGATTGTCTTGTTTCAGGACGATATCCGCAATTTCTTCCGTGGTCTGGGCACGCACGAGCATCTGAGAGGTATCTTCAACATGTTCACGCACAAGAAGGCGGGTCCCACCCACGAGGAGATCATGCCCATCGTGCTGGCCTGTCTCTCCATGTCGCGACAGCGGGTGGGCGCACTCATTGTCGTGGAACGCGCGTTGCCCCTGGGCGACTTCATCCGGTCGGGCGAACTGATAGAAGCCCGCATCAGTCAGCGCCTCATCGAGAATATCTTCTTCAAGAACTCACCTCTCCACGACGGTGCCATGATCATCTCGGCAGGCCGCATCGTGGCAGCAGGCTGTGTCCTCCCCGTCTCCCACGACATGAGCATGCCCAAGGAACTGGGTCTGCGCCACCGTGCTGCCAAGGGTGTGAGCGAGGAGACCGATGCACTCGTCATCGTGGTGAGCGAGGAGACGGGAGGCATATCTGTGGCCCATAGTGGCGAGATGAGGCTCCGCGTCAGTGCCGAGGAACTCGAGAAGATGCTCACCGGCGAACAGTAGCACAACTAAGATAAAAACATACAACATGACACTCATCGAAAGTATCGTAGCCCGAGCGCGTGCCAACAAGCAACGCATCGTGCTGCCCGAGGCACTGGAAGAGCGTACGCTCACGGCTGCCGACCGTTGTCTGGCAGATGGTATTGCCGACATCATCCTCATTGGTGACCAAGCCAAGATCATGGCCCTGGCCGACGAACGCGGACTGACCCACATCGCCGAGGCCACCATCATAGACCCTGCCACCTCCGAGCGTACACAGGAGTACGCCAACCTCCTCTACGAGCTGCGCCGTTCCAAGGGCATGACCCTCGAGGAGGCTCAACAGAAGGTGCTGGACCCCCTCTACTTCGGTTGCCTCATCATCAAGAACGGCGATGCCGACGGTCAGATCAGCGGAGCCCTCTCCACCACGGGCGAGACATTGCGTCCTGCCCTCCAGATCATCAAGTGTGCTCCGGGCATCACCTGCGTGAGTGGCGCCATGCTGCTCATCACCCAGGCTCCCGAGTATGGCGAGGAGGGTGTCCTCGTCGTGGGCGATGTGGCTGTGACCCCCATGCCCGATGCTGGTCAGCTGGCTCAGATTGCCGTATGCACGGCCCAGACAGCCCGCAGTGTGGCTGGTTTTGCCGACCCTCGTGTGGCCATGCTCTCGTTCAGCACCAAGGGCAGCGCCAGGCACGAGGTGGTGGACAAGGTCGTGGAGGCCACCCGTCTGGCACGACAGCTCGACCCCACGCTACATGTCGATGGTGAGCTGCAGGCCGATGCTGCTCTCGTCCCCTCGGTAGGTGCCAAGAAAGCCCCCGGCTCCGACATTGCCGGCAAGGCCAATGTGCTGGTCTTCCCCTGTCTGGAGGTGGGCAACATAGCCTACAAACTCGTACAGCGTCTGGGGCACGCCGATGCCATAGGCCCCATCCTCCAGGGCATCGCCCGTCCCGTCAACGACCTCTCTCGTGGCTGCAGCGTAGATGACATCTACAAGATGGTGGCCATCACCGCTTGCCAGGCACAGGCTCTTGTCCAGCCATAAGAACACTTAACTCCTTAAACTTCTCATGAAAATCCTTGTTCTCAACTGCGGCAGCAGCAGTATAAAATATGCGCTCTACGATATGTCCGACCACACCGTCATCACCAGTGGCGGCATCGAGAAAATAGGCCTACCCGACTCCTTTATTAAATATAAGGTGGGCGGTGTCAAGTACCAGGAAGAACACCCCGTGCCCGAGCATACGGCAGGTGTTGGGCTTATCTTCAGCGTCCTCACTCAGGGCGAACATGCCGTCCTGGGCAGCCTTCGGGAGCTGGATGCCGTAGGCCACCGTATGGTACACGGTGGAGAGCGCTTCAGCGGCAGCGTATTGCTGACCGACGAAGTCATGGAACAGTTCGCTGCCTGCAACGACCTCGCTCCACTGCACAACCCCGCCAACATCAAGGGCGTCAACGCCGTCAAGGCCCTCCTGCCCGACCTGCCCCAGGTGGGTGTCTTCGACACCGCTTTTCATCAAACCATGCCCGACTATGCCTATATGTATGCCCTGCCCTACGAACTCTACGAGAAGTATGGCGTGCGTCGTTATGGCTTCCACGGAACCAGCCACCGCTATGTCTCGGGTCGTGTCCTCGAGTTCCTCGGCATGAAGACAGAAGGATCGCGCATCATCACCTGCCACATCGGTGGCGGAGCCTCCATCGCTGCCGTCAAGGACGGTAAGTGCATAGATACCAGCATGGGCCTGACGCCTCTGGAAGGCTTGATGATGGGTACCCGCAGTGGCGACATCGATGCTGGTGCCGTCACCTACCTCATGGATAAACTGGACCTGGACACCCAGAGCATCAGCTCCCTTCTCAACAAGCAGAGCGGACTGGGCGGCGTCAGTGGCGGCAGCAGCGACTTCCGCGACATCCTGGCTGGCATAGCCTCGGGCAACGACCGCGCTCGTCTGGCCAAGGAGATGTACACCTACCGCATCCGCAAATACATAGGAGCCTATGCTGCCGCCATGGGTGGCGTCGATGTCATCCTCTTCACAGCCGGAGCGGGCGAGAATCAGTGGGAGGTACGTGAGGGAGCCACCAAGGGACTGGAATTCCTGGGCGTGGAGGTGGATGTCGAGCGCAACCGTGCCTGCCGTGCCACCGAGGCCATCATCTCCACCGACACCTCCAAGGTCAAGGTGTGCGTCATCCCCACCGACGAGGAGCTCATGATAGCCACCGACACCCTCGCCCTCGTAAACCCTTGAACCCGGTTCCTGAGCCCGTCGAAGAATGAACCCTTGAACCCCTTGACCGAGACATCCCTTTAGGGATGTGATATGGTAGCCAGCCATTCATATGGCTGGTATGATGACAAACATAAACGCCCATGCCTTTAGGTATGGGACAACATAAACGCCAATGAACGTCCGATACCTAAAGGCATCGATATGATGTAATGAACCATCCAATCCAGCCATATGAATGGCTGGCTACCATATCTCATCCCTATGGGATGAAAAAAATTTGAACCCTTGAACTTCTTGAACTTCTTGAACCCTCAGAACCCTCAGAACCCTCAGAACCCTCAGAACCCTTGACCTACTCCCTCATCATACCCGTCTTCAACCGTCCCGACGAGGTGGACGAACTCCTCGAGAGCCTCTGCACCCAGACCTCCCGGGACTTCGAGGTCATCATCGTCGAGGATGGCTCAACGCTGCGTTGTGCCGAGGTGGTCGCACGCTATGCTTCGCGCCTGGATGTGCATTACTACGAGAAACCCAACTCGGGTCCTGGTGATACGCGCAACTACGGCGCAGCACGGGCACAGGGAGCATGGTACATCGTCTTGGACTCCGACTGCGTCCTGCCTCCAGGGTATATCGCCTCCATCGACGAGGAGTTGCAGCGCCGACCTTCCGATGCCTTCGGCGGACCCGACCGCGCCCACCCCTCCTTCACCCCCATGCAGAAAGCCATCAACTACTCCATGACCTCTTTCTTCACCACGGGAGGCATCCGTGGAGGGCGCAAGAAGTTGGACAAGTTCTACCCCCGCTCCTTCAATATGGGGGTCTCGGCGGCGTTGTGGCAGCGTCTGGGGGGCTTCAGGGCTATGCGTTTCGGCGAGGACATAGACTTCAGCATACGCATCTTCGAGAGCGGTGCCTCGTGTCGTCTCTTCCCCGAGTCGTGGGTATGGCACAAACGACGCACCGACCTCACCAAGTTCTTCCGTCAGGTACACAACTCGGGCATGGCCCGCATCCACCTGCAGATCCTGCACCCCGGCAGCCTTCGGCTGGTGCATCTGCTCCCCATGTGCTTCACCCTCGGTGTCGCAGGTCTCTGCTTGCTGAGCCTGGCGATGTGGACCTGGTATTCCCTCACCCTCCTGCTCCTCTATGCCCTGCTCGTGGGGACCGACAGTGCCATCCGCAACGGTAGCCTCCGCATAGGCCTCCTCAGCATAGCCGCCAGCTACGTCCAACTGACGGGCTACGGCATCGGCTTCCTCCGTGCTTGGTGGAACCACTATGTCCTGCACCGCCAGCACCAGTATGCCTTCCAGAATACCTTCTACAAATGAAACTAAAAGACCTACCCCTCGAGAATAGACCTCGCGAGCGCTTCCTCAACCAAGGTGCTCAGGCGCTCTCCAAAGCCGAACTGCTGGCCATCCTCCTGCGCAGTGGTACGGCCGAGGAGTCGGTGCTTCCCTTGTGCGAGCGTCTGCTTTCCGACCACGAGAACAGCCTCGCCGAGCTGGGTCGATGCACCGTCGGGGATATCGTCAGCCACTACCATGGCATAGGGCCTGCCAAGGCCATGGTGATCCTCGCAGCCTGCGAACTCACCACACGACGACTGGAAGAACAGGCTGTGGAGCGTCCCCTTATCACCTGCAGCCACGATATCTATGCCCACATGCGCACGGTCTTGCAGGACCTCGACCACGAGGAATGTTACACCATCTACCTCAACCAGAGTCACAAAGTGCTGGGACGGCCCTACCTCATCAGCAAGGGAGGCATAGCCGAGACGACCGTCGATGTGCGTCTCGTGATGCGCGAAGCCCTGGTGCGCAGAGCCACGGCACTCGTCTTTGCCCACAACCACCCATCAGGCAACCTCAACCCTTCCAAGGAAGACGTCAACCTCACGCAGAAATTGCGTCAGGCTGCACAGTTCCTCAACCTCCATTTCCTGGACCATCTCATCATCACCGACACCTCATACTACAGTTTCAACGACCATGGCAAGTAAGACCGACCTCGAAGACCGCATCGTCGAGATGCTGCGTACCGTCTATGACCCCGAGATACCTGTCAATGTGTACGACCTGGGGCTCATCTACCGCATCGAACTCAGCGACGACCTCACCACCCTGGATGTCGATATGACACTCACGGCACCCAGCTGTCCTGCCGCCGACTTCATCATGGAGGACGTGCGCCAACGCCTCGAGAGCATAGAGGACATCGGGACCGTCAATGTCAACCTCGTCTTCGAACCCGAATGGACGCAGGAACTGATGAGCGACGAAGCAAAACTCGAACTGGGCCTATGAAGAACATCTATTTCCTGGCCGATGCCCACCTGGGTAGCCGTGCCATCAGTCACCGTCGCATGCAGGAGCGACGCCTCTGTGCCTTCCTCGACAGCATCAAAGACCGTGCCAGCGCCGTGTATATGCTCGGCGATATGTTCGACTTCTGGTACGAATACCGCTTCGTCGTCCCCAAGGGCTTCACACGTTTCCTGGGTAAGGTGAGCGAACTCACCGACCACGGCGTGGAGGTCCATTTCTTCACGGGCAACCACGACATCTGGTGCTGGGAATACCTCGAGCGCGAATGTGGTGTCATCCTCCACAAAGAGCCTGTGGTGGTCGAACTCGCCGACAGCCTCTTCTACCTTGCCCACGGCGACGGACTGGGACACACTACCTGGGACTTCCGCCTCATACGGCGCATCTTCCACAGCCGCCTCTGCCAGACACTCTTCGCAGCCCTGCACCCCCGATGGGGCGTGGACTTCGGCTTGCGTTGGGCCAAGCACAGCCGCCAGAAATACGGTGCCGAAGGGCACGTGCCCTACCAGGGCGAGCAGAACGAGCCCCTCGTCCTCTATGCCAAGGACTACCTCCGCACACACCCCGACATCAACTACTTCATCTTTGGGCACCGTCACATCGAACTCGACCTCATGCTCGCCCACGACAGCCGTCTCATGATTCTCGGCGACTGGATTACCCAGTTCACCTACGCCGTCTATGACGGTATCCATATGCGCATGGAGAACTACCTCGAAGGCGAGCCACCCCTCCTCAAGCCCTGAGGACGACAAGAACACAACTAATCAATACCTAAACTTACCGAATGAAAAACATCCGAGCCCTTCTCATCTTCCTTGCCGCCGCAGCATGTCTGCCCACAATGGCACAGGAAGCACTCACTGGCACCGTCCTCGACGAACAGTCCGAACCCATCATCGGCGCCACCGTTCAGATTCCCGGCACAGGGAAAGGAGTCCTCACCGACATCGACGGTCATTTCACCCTCAAGGAGGTGCTGAAAGGCGACATCATCAAAATCACCTGTATGGGCTTCCGTGCCTACGAACAGGCATGGGACGGCAACAGCTCCCTCCGTGTCGTCCTCGTCGATGAGTCCAAGACCATGAGCGAGGTCGTCGTCACGGCCATGGGTATCATGCGCAAAGAGAAATCCCTCACCTACGCCACCCAGATGGTCAAGGGCGAAGATATCATGCGTGTCGAAGACCCCAACTTTGTCAATGCCCTCGAGGGTAAGGTGGCCGGCATGACCCTCACCCCCAGTGCCGGAGGTGCCGGCGGTGCCACCAAGATTCTGCTGCGCGGCAACAAGTCCATCCTCGGCAGCAACACCCCCCTCATCGTCGTGGATGGTATCCCCATGAGCAACGGTGTCACGGGACAGGTGGGTGTCAACGGCGGCGAGAGCCTCACCTACGCCAACACCTCCGAGGGCTCAGACCCCCTCTCCGAGATCAATCCCGATGATATCGAGAGCATCAATGTCCTCAAAGGTGCCAATGCCGCTGCCCTCTATGGTTCCAAGGCAGCCAATGGTGTCGTCATGATCACCACCAAGAAAGGCAAGGAGGGCAAGATAGGCGTCACCTTCAACAGCAACATCACCTTCGAGACACCCCTCCTCACCCCCGAGATACAGAACATCTACGGTGCTCAGGTCAATACCGCTACAGGCATGATGGGCACCGACAGCTGGGGCAAGCGTCTCAGCGACCTCACCCCCGAGGAACTCGCCTTCACTGGCACCTACGGCAATGTGCATCTGCGCAGTGCGGCCGGTGACGATGTCGCCGACTTCTTCCAGACAGGCATCACCACCAACAATGCCATCTCCGTCTCGGGCGGAACGCAGAAGATTAAGAGCTACTTCAGCTACGCCAACTCCCACAGCGAGGGCATGGTACCCGACAACAACTACAACCGCCACACCGTAGCCTTCCGTCAGACCTACGACCTCCTCAAGGACTACCTCCACATCGATGTCTCCCTCAACTACGTACAGGCCAAGACCAAGAACCGCCCCGGAGGAGGCACCGTTCTCAACCCACTCTACGACCTCTACACCACGCCCCGCAACGTCGATATGACGTGGTACCGCAACAACTACGGTTCCCAGGGAGCATGGACAGCCATAGCACAGGGCCATTACAAGGACAATGGTGCTGGCGGCTACGACTGGGTGAGCGAGGACGTTCCCCTCACCGGACTCCACCAGAACTGGTGGGCCTACGAGGCAGCAGGGCTCAACAACCCCTACTGGCTCACGCAGCAGAACACCAGCACCGTCCAGGATGACCGCGTCTATGGCTATGTCAGCGGACGTCTCCACATCTGGGACGGATTCTACCTGCAGGCACGACTCAGCATCGACCACACCAAATACACGGGCGAATACTGTCGCTATGCCACCACCGAGAACGTTGCTGCCATGGAGTACTACGGCACCTACGGTCAGGACATCTACAAGACCAACGAGGTCTACACCGACTACCTCCTCTCCTACGACAAGGTCTTCGCCAAGGACTACAGTGTCTCTGCCACGGCAGGCTTCGTGGGACACACCATTCAGGGAACCACCCAGAAACTCTGGCAGACAGCCACCGAGACCGACGGCCGTCTCATCATACTCCCCACTGCCATCAACTACTTCTCGCCCTCCATCTCCAACCACGCCACCTCCTACTCCGAGACATCCAACTGGGACAAGGCAGCCATCTTCACCGGGCAGTTCGGCTGGAAAGAGTCTGTCTTCGTGGAGGGCTCCTACCGTCAGGACTGGTATCGCGCCTTCAAGCAGTTTGCCCACCGTGGCACCCCCGACAGCTATGGCTACTTCTCTGTCGGCGCCAACGCCATCCTCTCCAACCTCATCCGCATGCCCGAGTGGTTCAACTATGCCAAGGTGCGCCTCAGCTACTCTGAGGTGGGTAACTCCATCCCCAATATCCTCTACAGCAACGTACGCTCCAGCACCCTCACCGGAGCCACCAGCGTCTCCAACTACGTCATCAACGATCCACGTCCCGAGAAGACACAGTCCACCGAGGCTGGCTTCGACCTCGCCTTCTTCCGCAACGCCCTCACCCTGGACCTCACCTACTACAACCAGACCCTCGGCAATGCCTACATCGAGACGGGCAGCACCGGAGGCAAGACCATCGTCACCAACACTGCCCGCATACGCAACAGCGGCATCGAACTCACCCTGGGCTACAACCTCCTCACCCGCAGCGGCTTTGGCTGGCGCTCCTCCCTCAACTTCTCGTGGAACAAGAACAAAATCCTTGACACCTACACCGACCCCAACGGTACCACGGCCGACATCGAGAAGAAAATCGCCAACGGCAAGGTCTCTGTCATATATAAAAAAGGTGGCGAGTACGGCGACATGTATGCGCGCGACTTCGACCGCAACGACGACGGCACCATCTACGTCAACCCCGACGACGGCTCCGTCTCCCTCTCCAAGAACATGACCTACGTGGGCAACATGAACGCCAAGTACCAACTCGGATGGAGCAACACCTTCACCTACAAGAACTTCTCCCTCTACTTCCTCATCAGTGGCAAGATAGGCGGCAAGGTCATCAGCTTCACCGAGGCCTACCTCGACCGTCAGGGCAACTCCCAGCGTAGCGCCGATGCCCGCGAGGCAGCCATCCAGAACGGTTGGTACTGGAAGAAACCCATCCTCGACGAGCAGGACCGCGTCGTCGGCTACGAGCAGACCGACCAACCCGCCATGTTGCTCCCCGACGGCGTGACATGGGCCCCCGTCGAGGCCTACTACAAGAGCATCGGCGGCGATGTCAATGCCACTCAGTACATCTACGACGCCACCAATTTCCGTCTGCGCGAACTCTCGTTGGGCTACACCTTCAAGAACCTCTTCGGTGCCGACAAGGACCTCAGCCTCTCTTTCGTGGCCCGCAACCTCTTCTTCATTTACCGCGATGCCCCCGTGGACCCCGACGTGGCCCTCTCCACCCAGAACAGCCTCAATGCCTTCGAGATCTTCAACATGCCCTCGGCACGCTCCTACGGCTTCAACCTGAAACTTAACTTCTGACACCACCATGAAAAAGCATATCCTCTGCTCATCCATCCTCGTTCTGGCCTTGGCTCTGGCCACGACGATGACTTCCTGCCTCGACTACGACAACCCTGGCGACGAGGCCTCCTACAACGAGTCCGATGCCGGCGATGTCGTCAACTACGGCGCTGCCGACAGCATCAACTACCACGTCGCTGCCACCACACAGCAGGGCTTCCGTGCCGCCAAGGACTCCCTCAAGATCTGTCTCGGACAGATGAAGTCGGCCCAGTACTCCATGCGTGGCGGCAAGGAGAACGGTTTCCCCGAGGCTCACGCCTACCAGTACCAGTTCAGCCTCGGCACCGACAACTACTGCGGCTTCTTCACCGCGCCCCAGAACTTCGACGGACGCCTCAAGAGTACCCTCTACGTCTATGACTCCTTCAACAGCGGCCCCAATGGCCACTTCCTACTCGTCAAGAACGGACTCGTACCCCTCCTCAACCACCCTCAGGTGGACTCCATCCCCGAAATCAAGGCCATGGCACTTCTCCTCCTCGACTACTCTGCCCAGGAGGTCACCGACATCTACGGCGCTATGCCCTTCAGCGACTACAAGGCCAACAAGCAGGAGAACCCCTTCACCTACGACTCCGGTCGCGACATCTACATGGATATCTTGGACGACCTCGACACCATCAACGCCTGTCTCACACACTACCAGACACGGCCCTCGTGGTATAAGTCGGGCATCGATGACATCCTCATCAATGATGAACTAGACTGGATCACAAAGGCCTATCAGATAGAGACGTGGCGACGCCTGGCCAACTCCCTCAAACTGCGTATGGCCATGCACATGGTCGATGTCGATGCCACCCTGGCCCAGCGCCTCGCCGAGGAAGCCGTGCGCGATGGCGTCGTAGAGAGCGTGGACGACGAGTCGGGCCTCTTCCCCACACTCTTCGGCTTCACCAACCCCCTCTCCACCATCTCCGAGAGTTGGAACGATACGCGCCTGGGTGCTTCCTTCGAGAGCATCCTCGCTAGCCTCAACCACCCCTACATGCAGTATCTGTGGCAGCCCAACTCGGGCGACCTCTACGGCACCGACGGCACCCTCACCCTGCCTGCCAACACCCGCGTCGTAGGCCTCCGTGCCGGCATACAGATGCTCAGCACCCAGGTCTATGCCACCAACCACCGCTGTGCCTACTCGCGTCTGAGCAAGAACGTCATCGCCGCCGCACCCCTCTACCTCATGAAGATGTCGGAGGTCGATTTCCTCCGTGCCGAAGGAGCCATCCGTGGCTGGGATATGGGTGGAACGGCAGAATTCTTCTACCAGCGAGGCATACGCAACGCCTATCTCGACGACCGCGACAATGCCTCCCCCCTCTATCGCAATGCCATGGATACCTATATGGCTCAGGAGCAGGCCACGCCCTACACCTACACCGACCCCATGAACGAGCGCTACAACGCCGAGAGCCTCACCCATATCGGTGTCAAATGGAACGACGGTGACGATTTCGAGACCAAACTCGAGAAAATCATCACCCAGAAATACATCGCCGCCTTCCCCTATAGCTTCGAGGCATGGACCGACCTGCGTCGCACAGGCTACCCCCACATCTTCCCCATCCTCAACGTGCGCGACGGCGACCGCAGCCTCAAGTACGGCGACCTCATCCGTCGCATGCCTTTCCCTGGCTCCACCGACAACAACACCGCCAAGGACATCCAGGACACGGGCCTCAAAGCCCTCGGCGGCCCCGACGAACAAGCCACCCGCATCTGGTGGGACGTACATTGACCTCTAACCTCTAACCTAGCCCCATCCATATGAAACAACTCAGGACTCTTCTGACCCTTCTTCTCCTGGGCATTATGCCGGCGCGGGCCGACTACTCACCCACCGCCTCCACCGACGTCTATGACCTATCCGGCATCGGCGACGACCTCATCACCCTCTTCCACGACGCCCTTGCCGAAGGGCGCAACTACCCCACTGCCGAAGAGTTTGCCGCTGCAGGCATCACCCCCATGGACCTCGCCTTCGTGCGCAGCCACACCGCCATACGTCCAGTCATGGTGGACCATACCAAGGACATCAACACCGATGTCACCCCCGACCGTCAGCTCTGGTGCAATCTCCCCATGGGGGTGGGCAAGAGCGTAGGTGGCTACCCCAATAGCAACGGAAGCGACGACTGCTTCACACTCTGGAACTACACCAAACTCTTCGGCTCGTGGAACCACGGACTCTTCAGCGCTCCGGGTGTCTGGGTCGATGCAGCCCACAAGAACGGCACCGACATCATGTCGGGCATCAAGTTCTTCGAGAGCTGGGGCGATGGTGACGGTGCTTGGGTCGGCGTCGTGTCCACCAAGAACGATATCACCACAGGACCCGCTGCCGCCGATACCTACAAATACTCGCGTGCCCTCATCTACTGTCTCATGTTCCTCGGCAGCGACGGCATCAACTACAACTGGGAGGACAACAGCTACTCCAACGAGGATGTCGTGGCCTTCCATCAGGAACTCCATCGCATCGCCGCCGAGGTGGGCTTCACCAACTACCACTCGGGCATCTACACCACCCTCAACTCCCTTGTGGCACGCGGCACAGGAGCCAACGCCCTCTTCGGCTCCAAGGCCAAGGGCAAGACCCATGACCTCATGCTCAACTACTCCAACGGCGACTTCACCAGCGAGAGCGCCATGGCCACATCCGTGACGACAGCACAAAACTCGCTCGGGACAGCCCAGGGCCTCTACAGTGGTGTGTGGCTCGCAGGTCTCAACAAGTCGTGGACCAACCTCGCTGGCTCCGACTACCCCGAGGCAGCGAAGATAGGCATCTGCCTCTGGGGTGAGCACAGCCAGAGTCGTATCTACAGTTTCACCAAGGGCAGCGACCCCGTAGCCTATGCCAACAACTACCAGAAGCAGCAGGAGATGTTCATGAGTGGCGGCAACCGCAACCCCGCCGCCCGTCCCAAGCCTACCAACGACGCCAGCTGGGGAGACATGTCCACCTTCCAGGGTCTGGCCGAATATATTCCCGAGCGCACCGCCATACAGGGCAGCCTCCCCTTCACCACCCATTTCTGCGTAGGCAGTGGCGAGCGCTTCAATTACAAAGGTCGCAAGACGCTCGGTGCCTGGTACAACATGGGCGCACAGGATATCGTCCCCACCTACCGCTGGCTCGTCTATCGCGCAGGCATCACCACCCCCGTTCAGACAGGCATCCCCGAACTCACCCTGGCCGATGCCTACACCGGCGGTTCGTGTCTTCTGCTCCAGGGTACAGAGTCGCAGGACATCGTCCTCTACCGCACACGCCTCAAAGTCACCGAGGGCACACCCCAGGTGAGTATCGCCCTCAAACGTTTTGCCGGAGCACCTCAGGGTACCGTCTCCGTCATCGTCCGACTGTTGAACGATGAGGAATGGATCGAACTGCCCTTCGATCAGATCCAAGGCAACACCTGGCAGGAACAGACCAAGGTGCTCGCCGGCATCGAGGGAGGCGACGTCATCGAATACATCGGTCTGCGTACCAAGGGCAATGTCCAGGGTCTCATGGTGGGACGCCTCGCCATCAGCGACGACCTCACAATCCAGCCTGCCGCCATCGACGAAGTCCTCTGCGAGGTCAAGGCCGAAACGACAGCCTCCATGGGTGTCAAACTCAGCTGGACTATGGACGTGACAGCCGCCACTTCACCCCGTCGTGCCGCCCACAGCCTCATCTTCAACGACGAGCTCGGCATAGACCACTTCGAGGTGCTCTACAAGAACGGTGCGTCGGGGCGTGTTAGCCTCCTGGCCACCACTACGGGTTGGGCCAGCTATGTCCCCGACATCCCCATGCACGAAGGCGAGGAACCCTACGTCGGCGTACGCCCTGTCAGCACCGGTGGCAAGACCTACGGCGACATCGTCTGGACAGCCCTCTCCCGTTCCACCGATGTTCCCGAGCCCAGCGCCACGGGCGAGTATCCCTCCAGCACCATCAATCCCGAAGCCGACGGCTACGCAAAGGCCGTAGAGACACGCTTCCTCACCTCCGTACGCACTACTGGTGCCACCACCAACCTGGCCTACACCTCTCTGCGTCAGCCCTGCAAGGACGGCACCAACTACTTCTTTGCCGAAGGCCGCAAACTCGTCGTGGAGCAAGGACAGGAGATCAAGCTCACCTTCAAGGTCTATGGCGCTTGGGACGATACGGAACAGACAGAGACCAAGGACGGACTCTACTGGTGTGGCTTCAAGGCCTATGCCGACTACGACGCCAACTACAACTTCGCTGCCGACACCGACGAAGAGATAGCCACCTTCTTGCCTACTACGGCAGGAGCCGCCATTCTCAACAACGCCACCAAGGACTACCTCACGGGTCACACCTTCACCTTCACCGTGCCCTCCGACGCACAGCCTGGTGAGAGTCGTCTGCGTATAGGAGTGCGCGCTGGCGGGTTCATGC
>R18__coassemble_1256_pt1 | contig 48385 bp, 36 predicted proteins | sample R18__metabat2_high_PE_031 | metagenome-assembled genome bin R18 | reverse complement strand
ACCCTATCTATGTGGGGCTCACCCACAAAATGAGCCCTGTAGGGGCGACATAAATTAGGATAGGGTGTAAACCCTATCTATGTGGGGCTCACCCACAAAATGAGCCCTGTAGGGGCGACATAACTCAGGATAGGGTGTAAACCCTATCTGTCGTATGCCCCCATTCATGTAAAAGATCCCAGTCACGAAGCGTGGCTGGGATCAGATATACAGAAGATGATTTGGAATGTCGGGGGGAGAGATCAGTTCTTGAAGAAATCCTTGACGGCTTCGTTGGGAACCATCTGCTCGTCGAAGGTGTAGGAGCCTTTTTCGCTCTTCACCATCTTGATGACCTTGGTGTAGCTGCGGCCATCGGTCTTACCCGTTTGCAGGGTGGCGACTGTCTTTTTTGCCATAGTGCTTCAGTGTTTACTTGATTTCCTTGTGAACGGTCATGCGCTTGAGAATGGGGTTGTACTTCTTGAGCTCGAGACGTTCGGGGGTGTTCTTGCGGTTCTTGGTGGTGATGTAACGGGAGGTACCGGGGAGGCCGCTCTCCTTCATTTCAGTGCATTCGAGAATCACCTGAACTCTATTGCCTTTAGCTTTCTTTGCCATGATGATGTGTGTACTTTAATGAGGTTAGAGATAGCCTTTTGCTGCGGCCTGCTTGAGGGCAGCGTCGAGACCAATTTTGTTAATCAGACGAAGACCGGCAGCCGAGATGACAAGGCTGATCCAGCAGTCTTCTTCTACCCAGTAGAACTTCTTGGTGAACAGGTTCACATCGAAGACGCGCTTTGTGCGGTGGTTGGAGTGCGAGACGTTGTTACCGTGCATCGCTTTCTTTCCTGTGATTTGACAAATCTTAGACATTTCGATCTTTCCTTTTGTGTGCTTCCAAATAAATCTTCTTCCAAACAGGGCGCAAAGGTAGGGCATTTTTTCGGTTCCGCAAAGTTTTTGGAGAGAAAAATGTGGTTGCGGCTCAAAAAAAAGCGAAAAAAGCGTGGGTGACGTGTTATTTGCGGTAGAATTCGGTGGTTCGGCGACGGTGATGATGGCGTCGGTAGAGTCCGTAGGAGAGGGAGGCGACGAAGGCGATGATGACGAAGGGCAGGGCGTAGGGGTTGGTCTCGTTGCCCTTGACGCGAGACCACATCATGAGCATCTGCTCGGTGCGGTCGCCGCTGTCGTGCATCTGTCCGCAGCGGTCTATGACGGACTGGTCGGGGTACATGACGGGGTTGAGGGGTACGTGCGCCGCGATGTCGCCGAAGAGGTAGGAGACGTCGATGCTGTCGTATTCCTCGTCCATCTCGGCCTCGAGGACCTCGGGCGTGGCGATGCAGCTGACGTAGCCTATCTCGTCCATGTTGCGCACGGCGATGTCGCTGCGACAGAGGAAGTTGATGAAGTAGCGCGCAGCCTTCACGTTGCGGGCGTAGCGCGGGATGACCCAGCCGTCGCTCCATACGTTGCTGCCCTCGCGAGGTACGGCGTAGCGCAACTCGACACCCACGTCGGCTGCCTCGTCGATGGCCCACTGTGCGTCGCCGCTCCACGAGAGGTTGAGCCAGGCCTTGCCTCGCGTCATCTCTTCCTTGCCGAAGTCCTGCTCCCAGCCAGCGACGTTGCGACGGACGGCGGGGCTGGACATGTAGTCCTCGAAGCGCTGGATGGACTCGTCGGAGGCGTCGAGCATGATGTCGAGGTAGGAGATCTTGCCGCTCTTGATCTCGTCCTCGCGCAGCATGGTCATGACCACGCTATAGACGTCGCGGAAGGCGTCCTTGACGAAGATGCGTTCGCGGAAGCGTGGGTTCTCGAGTGCGCGCCAGGTCGATACCTCGTCGTCGGTGACGAACTTGGGGTTGTAGAGGAAACCCGTGGTGCCCCACATGTAGCCTACGGCATAGTCGGTGGCATCTTTGTCGCCGGTGTTGAGGTTCTTGAGCATCTGGCGACAGTAGGGCGACATGTTCTGCTGGATGTAGTTGGGCGTGGTGCCGAAGTCCTGGTCGATGGGGAGGAGCAGGTCGCGCTGGAGCATGCGTTCGATGATGTACTCGGAGGGGCACACCACGTCGTAGTCGTCGTGGCCCTGCTCTATCTTGGCCAGCATGACCTCGTTGATGTCGAAGAGCTGATAGACGATCTCTATCTCCTCGCCCGTCTGCTCGAGGTACCATTCCTTGAAGTCGTCCAGCACGGTCTCGTCGATGTAGTCGGCCCAGTTGTAGATCTTGAGGACGTGGTCGCGGTCGCTGGAGCAGGAGAGGAGGGTGAGGACGGCAAGAAGGAGGAGCGAGGAGTGAGGAATGAGGCGCTTGAAGGCTTGGAGGGGGTGTTTCATTTCTTGTTCTTGGTATTCTTGGCGCTGCGCATATTGATGATGACGAGCAGGACGAGTACGGTGACGATGATGATGGTCATGAGGGCACGCAGCTCGGGGGTGAGACCTCCCTTGCGTGCATCGGCATAGATGTAGGTGGAGAGGGTCTCGAGTCCGTTGTTGCCTTTGGTGAAGAGGGTGACGGCGAAGTCGTCGATGCTGAGGGTGAAGGCGAGGATCCAGCCCGAGACCATGCCGCTGCGTATCTCGGGGATGATGGCTTTGCGGAAGGCTTGCCAGGGTGTGGCGCCGAGGTCGAGGGCGGCTTCGTAGCTGAACTTGTTCATCTGTCGCAGGCGTGGCATGACGCTGAGGACGACGTAGGGTGTGCAGAAGGAGACGTGGGCGAGGACGACGGTGGTGTAGCCGCCTGCTATGCCTGCGGCAACGAAGAGGATGAAGAGGGAGATACCGGTGATGATGTCGGGGTTCATCATGGGTATGTTGTTGAGGAACATGATGGTCTGCCGTCGGGAGCCCCGCAGGTTGCTGATGCCGATGGCCGCCATGGTGCCCAGGATGGTGGAGAGTGTGGCGGCGATGAGGGCGATGAGGATGGTGTTCTGTATGGCCTGGACGAGGGAACTGGCGACGCCTCCGTCGAAGAGGGAGGTGTAGAGTCGGAGCGAGAAGCCCGACCAGTTGCCCATGACCTTGGCCTCGGTGAACGAGAAGATGGCGATGATGACTACGGGGGCGTAGAGCATGACGAGGAGCAGCCAGAGGTAGGCCTTGGCCGCTATTTTCTTCCAGCGTGGTGTCATATCAGGCCTCCTTTCTCCTCCTCGGTGACGGTGTCGGTGTCGGTGTAGAGCATGGTGATGCCCATGATGGCCAGCATGATGAGGGCCAGGCATGCGCCGTAGTTCCAGAGTCCGTTGTTGATGTTCTCCTGGATGGTGGTGCCGAAGAGCTTGATCTTGTTCATGGTGAGCAGTTCGGCGATGGCGAAGGTGGAGATGGTAGGCATGAGGACCATGAGGATGCCGCTGCGCACGCCCGGCATGGACATGGGCAGGGTGACCTTGGTGAGGACCTGCCAGGGTGTGGCTCCCATGTCCTGTGCGGCCTGGGCGTAGGAGTTGTCTATCTTGGTGAGCGTGGTGTAGATGGGCAGGATCATGAAGGGCAGGAAGTTATAGACCATGCCGAAGTAGAGTGCTCCCTTGCCGAGAGGCAGGCTGAGGAAGTCGAAGAGCGCAACGGTGGCGAGGGTGCGCACCAGCATGTTGATCCACATGGGGAGGATGAAGAGCATGACGGTGACGCTGGACCGGTTGAGCTCGCTGTTGGCGAGTATCCAGGCCGTGGGGTAGCCCAGGAGGAGGCAGATGGCGGTGTTGTCGAGGGCTACCTGCAGGGAGAAGATGAAGGTGGAGATGGTGTCGGCGTCGTTGGCGAACTTGACGAACTGCATCCACGTGAAGTGTCCCTCCGAGTCCTGAAAGGCGTAGGCGAGCACCATGACGAGGGGCAGGGCCACGAAGAGGAGGAGGAAGATGAAGTAGGGCGAGGCCCAGTAGCGGTGTTTCATACGATGCGGATGTCTTGAGGTTGGATGTTGACGCCTACGATGTCCCATTTGTCCCAGATGTCGTTGGTATCGACGTAGATGTTGTCGCGGTCGGGGGTCTGGATGGTGAGGTGGTAGTGGTCGCCCTTGTAGAGGAGCGAGGTGACCTGGGCGGTGACGGTGCCGTCCTCTTTGTTGTCGAGGAGGTCCACCTTGGAGAAGTCCACCTCCACGTTGACCTCAGTACCCGGAGCCACGGTGGTGGGGCTGCACTGCCAGCGAGCGCCGAGGAACTCGACCTCGTCGGCTGCGGTGACGACGGCGGGGAAGGTGTTGCAGGTGCGTTCCTTGCGCATGACCTGGATGTCGGCGGGCTTGATGAGCATGCCGATGCGTTCTCCGATGGGGAACTGGTTGTAGTCCTGTATCATCATCTCGTAGCCTTCCTCGGTCTCGACAAACATCTCGTAGTGTACACCCTTGAAGGTGCAGGAGCGCACGGTGCCGATGAACTGGGCCATTTCCAGCTTGTGGGTCATGTAGATGTCTTCGGGGCGCACGACGACATCCACGGGTACGTCTTCGCCGAAGCCCTCGTCAACGCAGTCGAACTCGTGTCCGATGAATTCTACGCGGCGGTCGCGTATCATGCGTCCGTTGAGGATGTTGCTCTCGCCGATGAAGTCGGCTACAAAGCAGTTCTGGGGCTCGTTGTAGATGTCGGTGGGGGTGCCTATCTGCTGGATACGTCCCTCGTTCATGACGACGATGGTGTCGGAGAGGGTGAGGGCTTCTTCCTGGTCGTGGGTGACGTAGATGAAGGTGGTGCCGAGTTTCTGGTGCATCTCCTTGAGCTCGATCTGCATGTCTTTGCGCATCTTGAGGTCGAGGGCGGCCAGGGGCTCGTCGAGGAGCAGGACGTGGGGCTGGTTGATGATGGCTCGTGCTATGGCGATGCGCTGCTGCTGTCCGCCGCTGAGGGAGTTGACGTCGCGGTCCTCGTAGTCGGACATGCTCACCATCTTCAGCACCTTGCGTACGCGGGCTTCTATCTCGGTCTTGGGGAGGCCGCGCAGTTTGAGTCCGAAGGCGACGTTGTCATAGACGTCGAGATGGGGGAAGAGGGCGTATTTCTGGAACACGGTGTTGAGAGGACGGAGATGGGGAGGGACGAGGGTGATGTCCTTGCCCTCCATGAAGACCGTGCCTGTATCGGGCCCGATGAAGCCAGCGATGATGCGCAGCAAGGTTGTCTTGCCGCAGCCCGAGGGGCCGAGGAAGGTGATGAACTCGCCTCGACGGATGGAGATGTTGATGTCGTCGAGTGCACGCTTGCCATTGAACTCTTTGGAGACGTGCTCCAGTCGGATGATGCTGTCGTTCATTTCAGTATGGACCAATTATATGTTACGCCGATGCTGATGGGCATGGTCTGGGAGTAGTTGTTCTTGGCTGCTGCGAGGTGGATGCGCAGGTCCTGGGTCTGGAGGGGGTAGTAGTTGAAGACGAGGCCGCCGTACCAGTAGTCGCGGTCGCGGAGGAGGGTCCAGGGCACGAGGTAGCCGTCGGTGCAGTCCTCGATGGAGGCCACTTCCTTGCTCTCGTCGGGGTTGTGGTTGAATTCATAGCCGAGGCGGAGCGAGAGGTCGAAGTGATCGGAGAAGGCGTACTTGCCCGTGAGCTGGAACTGCATGGCCTGGTCCAGGAAGGGACGGTCGGCAGGGAGGGAGCGGTTGAGCCAGTCCAGGGTGACCTGCCAGCGCTTCCAGGTCCATTGTTGTCCGATGGCGAGTAGTGTCTCGTACTCGCCACGTTCGTACTCGGTGAGGGAGGCCGAGGCGAGGATGTGCCAGATGCCGTATTCGCCGTCCCACTGCAGGTTGTAGGTGTAGAGAGGGTCCTTGAAGGCCCAGGTGGCGTAGTACGACTTGAGAAGTTGCAGGGTGAAGGAGGTCTGCTCGGTGGCCTGGAGTGAGGTGCTGACACCCCATGAGAAGGTGTTGTATTCGTTCCAGAAGGTGGAGCTGAGGATGGCGTGGCTGTCCCAGTCGTCGGTGTCCTGCTCGAAGGAGCCCGTCGCAAAAAAGTATTTGCCGAGGCCTATGCTCCAGGGGCCGACGTTGAGGTCGATGTGGGCCGTGTTGATCCAATCGTTTTCGTCGGCACGACCCGTGTTTTTGTAGAGTGCGTTGATGGGCAAGGCCACCCAATGGTTACAAAGCTCGAAGGAGAAATACTTGCCCAGATTGCCTTCGAAACGGGTGGAGATGTTCGGCGAGAAGACGTCCACGTCTGTACGGGGCAGACCGCCGATGTGTACTGCAGGGTTGTAGTCGGCTCGCGTAATGACGTCGAGCGAGAAAGAGGTGGACGCGTCTGTCGTGTCAGATTGCGCCAGCAGGGCCGTAGTCGCGAGGCCACAGACCAAGACCGTTACAAAGAGTTTTTTCATTGGCTGACATAAAACAGGATTTAGGTGAGACATGGCCGCGGACGTAGCCAGAGGATCCGCGGCGTGGATTTTCGCGGCGCAAAGGTACGAAAAAGCGGGCGGTCAACCCTCAACACTCAACGGCTTTTTTTCTCCGGCGGGCTAAAATAGGGTGTTTTTTGGGGCTTTGCCCCACGTTGAAAACGTTGGAAACGTCGGAAACTGGGCTGCGCGTACCAAAAGAGCCCCAGCATCGGGGGAGATGTCGGGGCCATAGGGTATGAGGTGGTGGTAATCAGTAGCCGGGGTTCTGGTCCACGAGGGGGTCGTTGGCACGGATGGTGGTGCTGATGGGCCACAGGACGCGGAAGGCCTCGCTGGACTGCAGGACCGGGGTGCCTGTATGGGAGGCCTCAGCGCGGAAGATGAGGTGGGTGGACTCGTCGTTCTTGGTGAGCATCATGCGGCGGAGGTCCCACCAGCGTTGTCCTTCCTGTACGAACTCTTTGTCTTTCTCGGCGAGGATGGCCAGTTCGTTCTCGGCAAAGGAGCCAGGAGCAAAGCCGTAGGTGTTGGCGTCCCAGTTGCTCGCGTATGCGCGCTCGCGAACCTTATCTATATATGTCTTAACGAGTTGGTCCTGTCCCTGGAAGTTGTAGGCCTCGGCCAGAGCCAGGTAAACCCATGGTAGACGGTAGTAGATGTAGTCGCCACACATGATGCGCTGACCCTGAGCATTGACGGCTCCGATGTTCTTGGTGCAGAGGTTACCCTCCATGGTGAGTGTGCCGTTGTTGGCCTTGGAGTAGGTGTTGGTGAAGGTGCCCAGGGCACGGCTGTCGGTGGCGTCGTACTGCAAGAACATCTGGGGGATGTACTCATATACCTGGTTGGCACCGGTGACGAGTTGCAGACGGTCACCGAACTTCTCGCCGTTGACATCGTAGGCATCGTTGACGGTAAAACCTACAGCGGTGGGGTAGAGCCAGGAGGCGTTGCTGTTGGTGGCTTCGCCCTCGGCATAGCGCACGGCGAAGACGACCTCGGCATTGGCCTTGTTGGAGGCATCGAAGACATCGGCAAAGGAGGGCAGCAGGGCGAGGCCGAAGTCGTTCTCCACTGATGTGAGTAGGTTGATGGCCTCTGCCATCTCGCTGGAGTTGGCGGAGAAGTCGCTCACGCTCACCTTGGCATTCCACATGTGTATTTCGGCAGCCAGACACTTGGAGGCGGCGAGGTTCCAGTAGCATTTGTTGCCCATGCCGTAGGGGTTGAAACCGTTCTGGGAGCCGAAGAGGCGGATGCTCTCGTTCACGTCCTTGAGGATCTGTGTCATGGTGGCCGAGGCGGTGGAGCGTGCCAGATAGAGGGCATTGACATCGGTCACGCCGTCGTCGGCCACGTCGGCACGCAGGCGAAGGGGCACACCACCGTAGATGCGGTAGAGGTCGAAGTAGTAGAGGGCACGTATGCCGTAGGCCTGGGCGAGGAGGTAGTCGTGCTCTGCCGCCTCCATGAAGGAGATGTCGATGACTTTCTGGATGAAGAGGTTGACGTTGGCGATGGCAGCGTAGTAGCCACCCCAGGAGGCGACTCCAGGCACGTCGGGGCCGAGGGTGTGGAGGCGTATGGCCTTGTCGGCCAGTTCGTTGCCGTTGCTGCCTTTGTTGTCGCGGTAGATGCCTGCACCCAGTTCGCCGAAACGTATGGTGTGGTTGAACGTGATGTTGCGTACGTTGTTGCCGATGCTCTGCATGAAGCCGCGCACCTGTTCGGGAGTGGTCCAGTAGTTGCCTGCACCGAAGTAGTCCTCGGGGGCGGTATTCAGCTTTTCGCTGCAGCTCGTGAGTAGGGCGGCGGCGAGCAGGGTAGCCAGTGACGTGAATTTTATGCTGATATGTTTCATGTTCGTAGTGCTTAGGTGGTGAGCGTTAGAATTTCAGGTTCAGGCCGAAGACGACAGCGCGGGGGAGGGGATAGCCACCTGCTGTGGAGCTGTTGAAGGCTCCGTTGAGGGCACTGTAGTTGGCGTTGGTCATGCTCTCGGGTGTGTTGCATGTTGTCTTGGTCCACCAGAAGAGGTTCTGACCCGTGACGCTGATGGTGAGGTCTTTGCAGAAGAACTTCTTGAGGACCTGCTGGGGCAAGGTGTAGCTCAGCTGCAGCTCGCGCAGCATGAGGTAACTGGCGTTCTTGGTGAAGATGTCGCTCACACGGAAGTAGTTGTCGTGGTAGCCGGGGTCCCAGTAGAGGAAACGGGGGTAGGAGGCCGAGGTGTTGGATTCGCTGTAGGTGTCGCGCACGAAGGTGGTGGTGTTGAGGTTGTTGTTGCACGACATGGTGAGCATGGCCAGGGAGGCATCGTACTGATGGTAGTCCAGGGCGTAGTCGAAACGGGCATAGAGTCGCAGGTCGCGCCAGGAGAGGGAGGTGTTGATACCTCCTGTCCAGTGCGGCATGGTGTGACCAATCTGTTTGCGGTCCTTGGCATCGATCTTGTTGTCGCCGTTGATGTCTTCCCAGATAGCATCGCCCACCTCGGGCGTGAACCACTTGCCTGTGAAGGTGTTGTAGTACTGGAGTCCGGCGGGAATCTGACTGGCGTCGGTGAACACACCCAGATAGTGGTAGCCGATGATGGCTCCGGGCTCTTGTCCTTCCTGGAGGCCGCCAATCCATGTCGTCTGGGTCCCGTCGCCCGTATAGACCTCTACGGCGTTCTGGCGGTTGTTGGTGAGTCCGTTGCTGGGGAGGGTGACCACCTTATTCTTGTTGTACGCGATGTTGAGTCCTGCCGTCCAGCGCCAGTCGTTGTGGTCGATGATGACGCCATTGAGGTTGATCTCAACACCCGTGTTGCGTATCTCGCCGTTGTTGGTCTTGATGCTGGAGTAGCCCGTGCTCTCGGGGAGCGTCTGTGCGGCGTACTTGTCGGAGGTGAGGCGGTTGTAGTAGGTCACATCGGCTGTGAGGCGGCGGTTGAAGAAAGAGAGGTCGAGACCCACCTCGAAGGTATGACTCTTCTCCCAGCGTAGTCCGAGGTTGGGGAGTGTGGTGAGAGCATAGCCCAAGTTGCCCGCATACTGGAGTGTGGTGTAGGCTCCCTGCAGGTCGTAGGCTCCGATGCCTGTGGCGTTGCCGTTCTCACCGTAGCTCACGCGCAGTTTGCCGAGGTCGAGCCAGGCGGAGGTGGCGTTCTGCATGAACTGCTCGCGCGAGAAGACCCAACCGGCACTGACTCCTGGGAAGAAGCCCCAGCGGTTGTTCTGCAGCGACGAGTAACCGTCATAGCGAGCAGTGAGGCTGAGGAGGTAGCGACTCTCGTAGGCGTAGTTGAGACGCCCGAAGTAGCTCATGATGCGGTAGGTGGAGTGCCAGCTGTCGATGCTGCGTTTGTTGGCATCGCTGGTGGTCAGGGCTAGGTCGGCGAAGTCGTCGGTGATGGCACCCGAACCACTGGCACTGAAGCCCTTGGCCGATTTGTCGTAGTACTCCATGCCCACCATGACGTCGAGGTCGTGGGCATAGTTGAAGAGTTTCTTGTAGTTGAGCGTGGCGTTGTAGGTTTGGCTGAAGTCCTTGTTGTAGTACTCGCTGGTGTTGCGACTGCGGTTGTATTTTCCGGCACTTGCCTCGTAATCCTGATAGAAGGTACTCTGGGTGTTGTATTTGTAGAGCCAGCTCATCATGGTCTGCAACTTGAGACCATCGATGATGTCGAAGGTCAGCTGCTCGGTCATATTGAACTGATTGCGCTCGTTGTCGAAGTGGAGTTTGTCGGCCTGATAGCTCTGGTTGCCGTCTCCTGCTGAGACGCCGAGGAGCTGGTTGCCGTTCTCGTCTTCGTAGCGGGCAGTAGGTCCGTTGAAGAGGGTGCGCTGGAAGTAGTTGTACTCGTTGGTGTAGCCCACGAGTTCGCGTCCGTTGGTGCGCGTGAAGCCGAAACGTGTGTCGGTGCTCACCACCTTGTTGATGCGGTAGGAACCGTTGAACTGGGCGGAGTAGCGTTTGCTATACACGTTCTTGGGTAAACCTTCGGTGTCGTTGTAGCCCAGACCGACGTAGTACGAGCCACGGTCGGAGCCACCCTCGACATAGGCGTTGTATTCCTGACTGACGGCTGGCGTGTTGATGTTGTAACTCTCGATGTCGGTGCTGCGGTACATCAAGGTTTGGTTGGGGTTGATGGGGTCGGTCATCGTCTTCCACCCCTGCTGCAGCAGATAGTCGTAGTTGGCAGAGTAGGGCATGAGGTTCCACAGCATGTCGGCACCATAGGTGTTGCCGGTTCCTGCCGCTCCGCTCTGGGTGAGCAAGGAGGCATTCTCGGGGTTGTGGTTGAAGCCTCGGCGCATGTAGGTGATGAACTCCTCGGTGGAGAGGGGCTCGTAGGGGTTGTTGAGGTAGCTGAGTCCTATCTTGGTGCTGAAACCTACGCTGGCCTTCCCCTTGGCGCCTTTGCGCGTGGTGATGAGGAGGACGCCGTTGTTGGCACGGGCGCCGTAGATGGCTGTGGCCGATGCATCCTTGAGGATGTCAATACGTTCGATGTCCTGAGGATTGATGCCTTCCATGTTGTCGCGCAGGCAGCCGTCGATGACATAGAGAGGGTTGCCCGTGCCGTACCATTCCGTGCCTCCACGCAGAGTGATGGTGGGTGCTTTGAAGGGGTTGCCCGACTGTACGACTTTGAGGCCAGCCACCTGTCCGGCGAGGGCATCGGCGGCATTGGCATAGGAGCCTACGGTGAGCTGGTCGTTCTTGACTGTGGCCACGTTGCTGGTCAGTCTGGTACGCTGCATCTGGCCGCTGTAGCCAGTGATGACCAACTCTTGCATGTCTACGGAGTCTTCCTTCTCTTCTTGAGAAAAAGCAAGGGCCTGGCACAAGAATATCAGGGCCAGAGCGGTTGAGAGTCTTAGTTGATTCATAAGCACCAAAGTAAATAGAAAAACACAAGGGAAGCAACCTGCCGGTGTTTCCCACTTATTCACATTGGAGCGATAGACGGGACTCGAACCCGCGACCCTCGGCTTGGGAAGCCAATGCTCTACCAACTGAGCTACTATCGCGTTGACGCTGCAAAGGTACGAAAAAAGGTTAGAGGTTAGAGGTTAGGGACGAGAGTTTTTTTTGGTAAATGGACAAAAAACACTCGTTTTTCGACAAAAATGGGGGTGAATGGCTTATTTTTCGCCTCAAATACAAAGAAAAAAACCTTTTTCCGGTCTTCTGGAGAAAAAAGCCGTCCGCCTTTGACCGAAGTCCGTTGACTTTTCATTACCTTTGCAGTGCAGAACGAAAAATGTTTTTCATGTCCATTGCCATCCTGTGTCTCATCCTGTGTTGCTATGTGCTCATCTGCTTTGAGCATGTCACGCACGTGAACAAGGCCACCATCGCCTTGTTCGCTGGTGTCGTGAGCTGGATCCTGCTCATGATCATGGGCAGCGTGGACCATGTGAATGCCTTCACCACCCATGGAGCCGACATGTGTGGCATTGCGCTCTTCCTCTTGGCCACGACGCATATCGCCCTGCTGCTCGATGTGAACAACTGCTTCGACTTCATCCCTTCTATCATCCGTACGCGCAACAGCACGCACATCCTCTGGGGTATGGTGCTGTTCACCTTCCTCCTTTCCACCAATATCGACAACCTCACTGCCACGGTGCTGATGCTGATGATCATGCACAAGGTGGTGGATGAGGGTCGCTGGCGCATGTGGGTGGGAGCGGCCATCGTCATCGCTGCCAACTGCGGAGGTGCCTGCTCGGTCATCGGTGACGTGACCTCCCTCACCATCTGGTGCAAGGGAGCCATCACCCCCACCGATTTCAGCATGGCCCTCGTGCCCAGTGCCGTAGTGGCCACGGTGGTGCCTACGTTCTTCATCAGTCTCGCTTTGCCCGAGCGTCTGGAGGTGGTACGTCCCACCTTCCTCTACCGCGGCGACATGTACCGTCATCCACTGTGGCAGCGTATCGTGCTGTTGGTGGTGGGTCTGGGAGGTCTGTGGTTCATCCCTTCGTTCACGCGCATCACGCAGTTGCCGCCCTACCTCGGTGCGTTGAGTGTGTTGGGTGTGCTGTGGGTGTCGCACGAGCTATTCAATCTGCATCAGATACGTACCGACCAGCCCATGGAGGTCTCCGGTCTCCGCCGCCTGTCCAATGCTGGCGTGCAGACCATCATGTACTTTGTGGGTATCTACATGGCTGTGACGGCCCTGATAGAGACGGGCACCATGGCGAGTTTGTCGGAGTGGTGCGATGAGTGGATTCACAACATCTACGTAATGAGTCTGGCCATGGGAGCCATCAGTGCTTTCCTGGACAACATCGCTCTGGTCCTCACGGGAGCCAATATATACCCCGTGCTGCAGGATGCCACTGCCACGCTCAGCGGCATGGACCCCGAGTACCTGCAGGCCTTCCTCAAGGATGGAGGGTACTGGCACCTCATCATCTACAGCGGCTGTATAGGCGGCTGTCTGCTCCCCATCGGCAACGTGGCAGGCTATGCTCTGATGAAAAGCGAGGATGTGGATATCTCGTGGTATGCCAAGCACATCATGCCAAAGGTCCTCGTGGGATGGGGACTGGGACTGGTCGTGTATTTTATGCTGGCAACCCCTTGAACTTCTTAAACTACTTGAACTAAAATAAACCTTATGGCAAACAAGAGAGAACTGAAAAAGACCATCCATCTCGTGTGCGAGAATCTGATGATGGAATGTCTGGCCATCCAGGACAACAATCCTGCCGTGGCCGTAGCCGACATCGAGAACATCGCCAAGGCCATCCTCATGATGCAGAACGATTTCGTGAACCGTCTGAGTCATGTGGATAAGACCCAGACCAAGCGTTTCTTCGCCCAACTGGACGAGGATTTCGCCGTCAGCACCAACGAGGTCGTGGACATGATTTATCAATTGATGTAGAGGCACGGGATGGTTTGTACGATTAACCGTTGGCTGCTCTACCAGGTTTTGGGCTGGAGGGCAGAGGTGAGTGTGACCCTACCCGAGAAATACCTGATAGCGCTGGCTCCGCATACGAGCAACTGGGACTTCTTCATCGGTCTGCTCTACAGTCGTGCCGAGAAGATGCGCTGTCAGTTCCTGATGAAGAAATATTGGTTCTTCTGGCCCCTGGGCCCTATCCTGCGTAGGCTGGGAGGTATTGCCGTGGACCGTTCGGGACCACACCACCTCACCGATCAGGTGGCCGACGTGGCCAGGCGAGCCCGTGAGTTTGGCGTATGCATCACCCCCGAGGGGACACGCAGGGCCGTGAAGAACTGGAAGAAAGGATTTTATTATATCGCCGAGAAGGCCGACCTGCCCATTTACCTCTTCGGACTGGACTTCAGTACCAAACGCATCGTGTGCGACCGTTTCGTCAAGGCCGAAGGCGATGTGGAAACCTTGCTGCAGGAGATGAAGACTTATTTCAGCCAATTCCGCGGCAAGAACCCCGAGAAATTTGCCATTTAGCATGCGCAAAGCCGTCACTCTTTTCGTCACCATATTGCTGACGGTGTCGGTGGCCAGCGCCCAGAAAGTCAACCTCAAGAACAGGCTGGCCGAGTATTTCCGCACCTACGACATGGGGTTCGTGGGCAGCAAGGACTACACCAAGATAGAGGACATCACGGTAGGCGACGCTGACCGCACCCTCCACATCTGGCTCTCGGAGTATTTTGGCATGCAGCATTTCACCCCCGAGAAGATTGAGAGCGTGAAGCGCGACGTGCGTAGGCTGTTGCCCGCTCCCTACAATACCTACACCCTGCGCATCTACAGCAAGAAGGTGCTGCTGGAGGACCTGCTCCCCGGTGGCAGCGAAGAGCAGGCACTCCCCCGCACCTGGGCACAGCAGAAGCACAAGGCCCTCCGCTGGGTGACACCCCTGGACCTCGCCGCCGTGCCAAGCAAGGGGCTCGCAGGCCGACACCTCGCTCTCTGGGCCAGCCACGGACGCTATTTCGACCAGAAGAAAGGTGTATGGCAATGGCAACGCCCCTACCTCTATTGCACCACCGAGGACCTGTTGACTCAGACCATCGTCGTGCCCTACCTCATGCCTATGCTCGAGCATGCCGGTGCCATCCTCTACACCCCACGTGAACGAGACTGGCAGCGCCACGAGAGCATCGTGGACAACGATCGTCCGCTCGTGCAAGGAACCTACAACGAGACCTCGGGCGCACTGCCCTGGGAGAATGCCGGCGTGGGCTTTGCCCACACCAAGGTGGTCTATCAGGACAAGGACAACCCCTTCACCGACGGCACGGCACGCAAGGTGGCCACCCAAGGGCAGAAGCGACAGGCCTCATCGGTTGTGTGGACACCAGAGTTCGCCGAGGACGGTCACTATGCCGTCTATGTCTCCTACAAGACGCTCCCCACCAGCGTCCCCGATGCCGTCTATACCGTACGCCATCGAGGTGTCAACAGCCGTTTTCGAGTAAACCAACAGATGGGAGGCGGCACGTGGGTCTATCTCGGTACCTTCGATTTCGGTAAGGACAACGCCCGCGACAACTGCGTCAGCCTCAGCAATGTCAGCGACTATCGCGGCCACATCACGGCCGATGCCGTACGCTTCGGCGGTGGGATGGGCAACATAGGTCGCGGGCCCGCAGGCACCGTGAGTGGCATGCCACGTTTCCTCGAGGGCGCACGCTATGCCGCACAGTGGGCAGGCATGCCCTATGAGGTGTATGGATGCAAGGAATCGACCAACGATTATGCCGAGGACATCAACGTACGCTCCCATGCCCTCAACTACATGGCGGGCGGGTCGGACTACCTCTCGCGCGACAGTGCAGGCCTGAAGGTACCCATCGAACTCAGCATAGGCATCCACAGCGATGCTGGCTACCGTCCCACCGACGAAATCATAGGCACGTTGTCCATCTATATGACCGACTGGAACGAGGGTATCTACCCATCTGGGCTGACACGTCTCACAGCACGTGACCTGGCCGATGGTATGATGGCACAGGTCTCGTCCGACCTCACGGCGCTCTGTGGACGCTGGAACCTGCGTCAGATGTACGACCGCAACTACAGCGAGGCTCGTCTGCCCGAGGTACCAGGCATCATCCTCGAGACCCTCTCGCACCAGAACTTTTACGACCTGCGCTACATGCACGACCCCACATTCAAGTTCGTTTACGCGCGCGCCATATATAAAGGTATCTTGCGGTATGTGGCTCGGATGCATGGCGAAGAGAACCCCGTGGTGCAGCCTCTGCCCGTAGCGGCTATGCAGACCCAGGTGAATGCCGATGCGGGAGAGGTGACCCTGCGTTGGCAAGGAGTGGCCGACCCGCAGGAACCCACGGCAACCTCCACGGGTTACATCGTCTATCATGCCGAGGGCGATGCAGACTACGACAACGGTACCTACACCGAGGCCGAGGAGTATGTCGTCGCTGGTGCCAGTGCCATGACACTGCATCGTTTCAGGGTGGCAGCTGTCAACGCTGGAGGCGAGAGTATGCCGTCGCGCGAGGTCTGTGCCTTCCTGGCTGCACCGGGCAGCAGAGAGATATGCATCCTTGATGCCTTCGACCGTCTGGCCGGACCCCTGCCTTTCGAGAACGACACACTCATGGGCTTTGATCTGGGTGCCCACCCTGGAATCCCCATGCCCGGGATGCCCGGTTATTGTGGCTACCAAGTCGATTGGAACAAGGCTGGCCTTGGCAAGGAAGGTCCTGGAGCCCTGGGGTTCAGCGACACCCAGTTGGAGAATGTTCTCGTAGCAGGTAACACCCTCGACTGGAGCATCCGCCATGCCCGCGACATCGTGGCAGCCACCTCGGGTGCCTACCACATCACCAGTGCCACAACCGACGCCCTCTCGCGTGGTGATGCCACGATTGTCCTCGCTCGGTCTGCCATGGTCGATGTCATCGGTGGGTTGCAGTGTGACGACGGCTACAGCCTCTGTCGAAAGCACCTCTTCACCCCAGCACTCGTGGATGCGCTACGTCGCTACACGGCATCGGGTGGCAGCGTGCTGCTGACAGGCTCGTACGTAGGGAGCGATGCCACCGACGACGACACACGGCTCTTCCTGCAGCAGACACTCAAATACAGGTATGGAGGCACCCTCTCGGCCGACAGCATCACCTCCATCCAGGGCATGCAGCAGGACTTCGTCATCCATCACACCCTCAACGAGACGAGTTACTGTGTCAAGGACATCGAGGTACTGGAGCCTGCCCCCGAGGCTTTCACCACGATGATTTACGCCCCCCTGGCATTCTCCTCGGCCATCGCCTATCAGGGTAATGACTACCGCGCCCTCGTCATGGGCTTCCCCTTGGAATCCATCACCTCCAAACAGGTACGTCAGGCATTGTGGGCTGGTCTGCTGCCCTTCCTCCTGCCATGAGTCGCGACACCTTCGATTTCCAGCACTTCAGCATAGCACAGGAGCATTGTGCCATGAAGGTGGGAACTGATGCCGTACTCCTCGGTGCCTGGGCCGACCTGCCCGTGCAAGGTCGTCTGCTCGATGTGGGTACGGGTACGGGTATCCTCGCCTTGATGGCTGCACAACGTGCGCCCCTGCTCACCATCGATGCCATTGACATCGACACCGAGGCTGTCCTCCAAGCCCAGGAGAACATAGGCCGTTCGCCCTATGCCGACCGCATAAGGGTGTGGGAGGAGGAGGTTAGAGAGGAGAGGTTAGAGGTTAGAGAGGAGAGGGTAGAGGTTAGAGAGGGGTATGACTGTCTGATTTGCAATCCGCCTTTCTTCACGGAGGCGCTGGAGTCGCCTGTGGAGGCACGCAGCAGGGCCCGCCATGCCGTACATCTCCGCCCCGAGACGCTTGTCGCGTTTTCGGCTGCTCAGTTGCGCGAGGAGGGTACGCTCCATGTCGTGCTGCCCGAGAAGGAGGGAGAGGGGTTCGCTCGTCTCTGCTTCGCTGCTGGACTGAGGACCTACCGCATCACGCACGTCAAGACAACGCCCACGAAGGAGCCCAAGCGCGTCCTACTCTCATTCAGGAAGACGACAGCACCCGTATCCATGGACATCAACACCCTGACACTGACCCATGACGGTCGGCGCTCCGAAGCCTACGATGCCCTGACGCGGGATTTCTACCTGTGGTAGCGTTCTGCTGTCAGAATTCCACAATGGTGATGCCGGTACCGCCAAACTGGATGTGTTCGTCGTGAGCATCGCTGACGCCATCCACGGTGGCGAGGTACTGGCGCAGGACGGTACGCAAGGCACCTGTCCCTGTACCGTGGAGGATACGCACGCGGGACACGCCCACTTGAATGGCATCGTCGATGTAGTGGGTCACTGCCTGTAGGGCTTCGTCCACACGCATACCGCGTACGTCAATCTCCTGACTGAACGTGAGCGACTTGTTGCGCATGGCGTCCTGTGTCTGGCGTCCGATGAAGCTGACACCAGGTGCTGTCTCGGTTTTCCTGGGTGCCACGGCGCGTTCCAGACGTTCGGTCTTCAACGTGGTGCGCATCATGCCGAAGACCACGATGGCATTCTTGCCATCCACTTTCTCTATGGTGCCCACCGTGGCCTGTCCCTTGATGCGGACCGTGTCGCCTGCCTGTAGGGCTGCGGGGGCTTTGGGGGTTGAGGGCACCGTGCTTGACGAAGTCTGGGAAGCCCCCTTGGAGCCTCGTTCCTTCTTGCGACGCCGGCGATCTTCTATCTGCTGCATCTTACGCTGGATGGCGGCCTCGTCGTCTGAGGACATAGACAATCCCTTCAGACTGTCCAGTCCCTGTCGCTGTCGGCGGCCCCTCTTGTCGGAACTGTCGCTCTCGGTGTCCAATCCCTCTCGGAAATCCTCCAGTTCCTGTCGTGCCAGACGGGTCGCCTCGCGCTCGGCCTGCGACTCACGTATCTCGCGTATGGTGTTCTCTATCTGTGCGTTGGCATTGTCCAGAATGTGTGCGGCCTCCTCCTTGGCACGACGCAGGATATCGCGTCGCTGCTGTTGGATGTCCTGCAGATGTCCCTCGTAGCGTGTGATGGTGTCCTCCATCTGCTTCTCGCGTTGGTGGATATTCTGGCGCTTTCCCTCCCAGTAACGTTTGTCGCGCACGATGTCCTGCAACCACTTGTCGGCATTCACATAATCCTGTCCCACGATCTCGGTAGCATCGGCAATGACCTCCTCGGGGATACCTATCTTGCGGGCTATCTCTATGGCGAACGACGAGCCAGGGTTGCCTATCTGCAACTGAAAGAGCGGTGCCATCTCGTGGCGGTCATAGAGCATGGCCCCGTTGACAATGCCCGGCGTGGCATTGGCAAAGAGTTTGAGGTTCTGGTAGTGTGTGGTGATGATGCCAAAGGTGCCACTGGCGACAAACCGCTTGAGGACAGCCTCGGCAATGGCACCGCCTATCTGCGGCTCGGTGCCGCCGCCAAACTCATCGATGAGTAGCAGGCTGCGTCTGGTGGCACGTCGCATCATCTGCTTCATGTTGACCAGATGGCCCGAGTAGGTGGAGAGTTCGTCCTCTATGCTCTGCTCGTCGCCGATGTCCATCATGATATCCTCGAAGATTCCCGTACGCGAAGCCTCGCCCACGGGGATGGCAAGTCCGCACTGGAGCATATACTGCAACAGGCCTACCGTCTTGAGACACACACTCTTGCCGCCAGCATTAGGTCCGGAGATGATGAGGATACGTCTGTTGTCGTCGAGGGCTATGTCCAGCGGGGTGATCTTCTTGTTGTGGCGCACGAGGGCACGTTCCAATAGTGGATGACGGGCCAGGGTCCAGTCGATGAGTGGCTTGCCGTCCGTGTCTGCTGGCGTGACGGCGTGCATGTCCTCTGCCAGTCGTGCCTTGGTCCCGATGAACTCGAAACGTGCCAGGACCTCGTAGTTGTGGAGTAGGGGAACGATGTAGGGGCGTATCTCATCGGCCAGAACACGCAAGATGCGGGTGATCTCGCGTCTTTCGTCATTCTCCAGTTCGCGTATGTGGTTGTTGGCTTCGACGGCCTCCTGAGGCTCGATGAAGACCGTCTTTCCCGTTGCACTCTCGTCGTGAACGATGCCTTGTATCTTGCGCTTGAGACCAGGTGCGACGGGAATCATCAGACGTCCGTCGCGCATGGTAGGAGCAGCGTCGGCCGGCACCATGCCCTCGGCCTGGGCGCTGCGCAGGATACGTTGCAGGATGCGACTCACGCTCCCGGCAGAGGCCGCCAGTTCCCTGCGTATGCGTAGCAGCTCGGGCGATGCCGAATCGCGTATGAGGGCTGTAGGGGTCTGTACTACCGAGGCAGTATTGCCGTCGTAGATGTGATGCAGTGACTTGATGATCAACGGAAAAGCCGTCATCTCTTCACTGATTGCTCGAAGGGTGGGGTAGGTCTCTCTCGTGGCGAAGAACGACACCAGGTCGGCGACTCCCTGCAGTGAGGTGAGTAGCGGTGAGAGTTCCTCTATCTCCAGCATCGTCCCCTCTATGCGTATGCGTTGCAGCGTGGGACGTAGGTCATAGTAGCCGTAGTCGGGGAAGTTGTCCTCGTCCCTTCGTATGCGCAGCATCTCGTCCAGCTGGCGGTGCAGCAGACGTATCTGACGTGCGTCGGTGAGCATCGTCATGGCGTCCACACACTGCCGACCCAGAGGACTGCTGCACAACCCCCTCAGCCACGAGCGTATCTCGCTCATGCCTATTTTCTCTTCGAACGAAGCGGGGTAGGTCATGATGCTTGTCCTTGGTTGCCCGAGTCGGGTTTCTTGCCGCCTCTGTGGCGATGGCGGTGTGACTTAGACGACGGCTTAGCCGATTCGGAAGGTGTGGAACCCTCCTTTTGCTGTACGGTGGGAGTCGGCTTATTCTCGTGTGGCTTCTTGTTCCCTCCCGAACCCTTGTCCTTACGGGGCTTATGACGACCGTTGTTGCTGCGGCCACTGCCGTTGGACTTCCCCTTCTTGGTAGCAGGAGTATAGGCTGGTACCTCGCCTAGGCTGACAGGTACCTCGCCCTTGGGTACCTCATAGCCCAGGAAACGCTCTATGGCATGGAACGGTCGCTGGTCCTGTTCGGACACCAGTGTGATGGCCCGTCCGTCCTTACCCGCGCGTGCCGTACGCCCGATTCGATGTACATAATCCTCCACATCGCGTGGCACATCGAAATTGATTACCATCTGTATGTCGTCGATGTCTATCCCTCGTGCCACGATATCCGTAGCCACCAGAATAGCCGTCTTTCCGCTCTTGAAACGATACATCACATCGTCGCGCTGCTGTTGGGTCAGGTCGCTGTGCATGGCCGATGCTGCAAAGCCCCTGCGTTGCAAGGTGATGCACAGGTCCTTCACATGGTTCTTCTTGCCAGCGAAGAGAATCACGGGTCCTGCCGTTGTCTGCTCACCGCCCTCCGTCTTCTCGGTGGCCTGGCTCCGCAGCAACTCACACACGATGTTCACCTTCTGTGCCTCGTAGCAGACGTAGGCGCTCTGGTGGATGCCTTCGGCGGGTTTGGCGATGGCCAGTTTCACCTCCACGGGATCGTGCATGATGGAGCGGGCCAGCTTGATAATTTCCTGCGGCATGGTGGCGCTGAAGAGGATGGTCTGACGCTGTTTGGGCAGGAAACTGGCAATCTGCATGATGTCGTCGTAGAATCCCATGTCGAGCATACGGTCGGCCTCGTCCAGCACGAAGAACGAGGTGCGCGATAGGTCGAGGTTGCCTAGCGAGAGGTGACTGATGAGGCGTCCTGGCGTGGCGATGATGATGTCGGCGCCCATACGCAGCGAGCGTTTCTCCTGTTCGTAGCGTATGCCGTCGTTTCCGCCATATACGGCGATGCTGGAGATGTCGTCGAGGTAGTAGGCAAAGCCCTGCATGGCCTGGTCTATCTGTTGGGCCAGTTCGCGAGTCGGTGCCATCACGATGCAATTGATGGCATCGCGCGGGTAGCCTCCGTCGCGCAGCAGCGAGAGGATGGGCAGTAGGTAGGCTGCCGTCTTTCCTGTACCCGTCTGTGCTACGCCTATGAGGTCGCGTTTATGCAGGATGGGTGGTATGGCATGCTCCTGGATGGGTGTACACTCGCTGAAGTGCATGTCGTACAGTGCATCCAAGATATCGTAGTGTAGGTCTAATTCTTCGAATTGCATATTAAGGGTTCAAGGGTTCAAGGGTTAGTTTTCAACGTCTTCATCGTGTTTCTACGCCCTGCTACATACGCGTTTTGCGGTAGATGTAGAAGGCTATAAACGTGTAGATGATATTGGGTAGCCAGGCAGCCAGGATGGGGGGCCATCCGCTGTTGGTGGCCAGTGTAGAGGTCACCGACTGGAACAGGATATAGACTGCCGAGAGGGCGATGCCCAGTCCCAGGGCGGCTCCCATGCCTCCCTTGCGCTTGCGGAACGAGAGGAAGAAGCCTATGGCGGCGAGGACGAACGCAGCGAAGGGGTCGGCCCAGCGTTTGTGGTACTCCACCTCGTAGATGGCCACGTTGCCTGCCCCACGGTTTTTCTGCTTGGTGACATACTCGGTCAGCTGCGCGTTGGTGAGCGTCTGCTGATGGTATTTATAGGTGATGAAGTCGCTGGGCTCCATGGTGATGACGGTATCAACGAAGTAGGTGGTGGTGATCTCCTCCTTCAGCCCCTGCAGCGCACGCACCTTCACGTCATAGAGCTTCCAGTGGAATCGTTCGTCGGCTAGGGTGTCGTACTGAATGCGTTGTGCAGTGAGGTGGCTCACCAGACTCTTGTTCTCGAATTTGTCCAGCGAGAAGCGGTAGCCGCCCTTGAGGTTGCCGTCGAAGTAGTCTATATAGGCAATCACCCCTGGCTCTACCTGCAGTTGCATGCGTTCCTTCACCATGGGCTTCTTGCGTTCCTTGTAGCGCACCTCGAAGTCCAGACGTCGCACCGAACCCTCGGGGATGACCTGTGTGCCCAGGTAGATGCTCAGCGCAGCGATGATGGCCGCCGAGATGATGTAGGGGCGCAGCAGACGGTGCACACTCATGCCGCACGACATCATGGCGATGATCTCGGAGTTCGAGGCCATCTTGCTCGTGAACAGGATCACGGCGATGAAGACGAACAAGGCCGAGAACATGTTGCAGTAGAACGGCACGAAATCCATGTAGTAGTGTATCAGACCCATCGTGGGGGCATGGTTCACGATGAGTTTCTCGGAATTTTCCGAGAAGTCGAACACCACGGCTATGGCGATGATGAGGATGAGCGAGAAGAAGTAGGTGCCCAGGAACTTGCGTATGATGTAGCGGTCTATGCGTGAGAAGCATTCACGCCGCACCCAGCGCAGCGCTGAGCCCAGCCGACTGTCCTCGACCCATCGCGCACCCCAGCCGCCCGTCGTTGACTGTTGACCGCCCGCCTTCATAACCTACGACTGAGTTTGGGTAACATCATGGCTTTCCACTGCGCGAAGTCGCCGGCGAGGATATGCCCTCGTGCCTCACCTACGAGCCAGAGATAGAAAGCCAGGTTGTGGATACTGCCTATCTGCAGAGCCAACAGTTCCTGAGCCTTGAAGAGGTGGTGGACGTAGGCCTTGGAGTAGGTGTTGTCCACGTACGACGTCCCGTTGGGGTCCAGCACCCCAAAGTCGTGCTCCCATTTGGCGTTGCGCATATTCATCACACCCTCCGAGGTGAACAGCATGGCGTTGCGACCGTTGCGCGTAGGCATAACACAGTCGAACATGTCCACGCCTCTCTCTATGGCCTCCAGGATATTCACGGGTGTCCCCACGCCCATCAGATAGCGCGGACGGTCCTGCGGCAGCACCTCGTTCACGATGTCGATCATCTCGTACATCACCTCGGCAGGCTCGCCCACTGCTAGTCCGCCTATGGCATAGCCGTCGGCACCGAGCGAGGCCACATACTCGGCCGACTTCACGCGCAAGTCCCTGTAGGTGCAACCTTGCACGATGGGGAAGAGGCTCTGGTGATAGCCGTAGCGGGGCTCTGTCTCGCCGAACCTCTGCACACAGCGGTCCAACCAGTGCTGCGTGAGGGTGAGCGACTTGCGCGCATAGTCGTACGACGCTGTTCCGGGAGGACACTCGTCGAAGGCCATCATGATGTCGGCCCCTATGCTGCGCTGGATGTCCATCACCTTCTCGGGCGTGAAGAAGTGCTTGCTGCCATCGATGTGGCTGCGGAACTCACAGCCCTCCTCCTTCAGCTTGCGTATGCCCGTGAGGGAGAAGACCTGGAAGCCGCCGCTGTCGGTGAGCATGGGGCGGTCGAAGGCATTGAAGCGGTGCAGTCCGCCTGCCTCCTCCAGCACCTGGGTTCCGGGACGCAGGTAGAGGTGGTAGGTGTTGCCCAGGATGATCTGGGCATGGATGTCGTCGCAGAGATCGCGCAGCCCAACACCCTTCACCGAGCCCACCGTCCCCACGGGCGTGAAGATGGGGGTCTGGATGTCGCCGTGGTCGGTGTGTATTACTCCGGCACGTGCACGGGAGGCGGTATCGGTATGTTGGAGTGTGAATGTCATGAAGGGTTCAAGAGTTCAAGGGTTCAAGGAAAGAAGGTTAACTTTTGGAGACGTCCAACTTTCGAAGACGTTCGACTTTCGAAGACGTTCGACTTTCGAAGACGTTCGAAAGTAGTAGTAGTCATCAAACGGTTGGACCATCAACGTTTTCGATGTTAAACACCACGGGGTGGTCCACCTTCTCGGCCAGGAGAGCATAGTCCAGCACCTCGCCTATAGTCTTGACGTAGTGGAACGTCATGCCCTTGAGGTAGAGGGCATCTATCTCTTCTATATCCTTACGGTTGTCTGCGCAGAGCACGATGTCCTTGATGCCAGCACGCTTGGCTGCCAGGATTTTCTCCTTGATGCCACCCACGGCAAGCACCTTGCCGCGCAGCGTGATCTCGCCCGTCATGGCGATACCCTCACGCACCTTGCGCTGGGTGAGTACCGAGGCGATGCTCGTCACCATGGTGACACCCGCGCTGGGACCATCCTTGGGCACGGCACCCTCGGGGACATGCACGTGGATATTGTACTGCTCGAAGAGACGCGGGTCGATGTCGAAAGCATCGGTGTGGGCCTTCACATACTCCAGGGCCAGCATGGCCGACTCCTTCATCACGTCGCCCAGGTTGCCCGTGAGGGTCAGCCGTCCGCCTTTGCCTTTGCTCACGCTGCTCTCTATGAAGAGGATCTCGCCTCCCACGCTCGTCCAGGCCAGTCCTGTCACCACGCCGGCGTACTCGTTGCCCTGGTACATGTCGCGCGAGAACTTGGGCTTGCCCAGCAGGTCTGTGATACTGTCTCTATTCACGACCACGGCATGGTGGTAGGCGTTGCGCTGAAAGAAGAGTGCCGACCGTCGGTAGTAGCGTTCCAACTCCTTCTCCAATCCGCGCACGCCGCTCTCGCGCGTATAACCTTCGATGAGGTATTCCAGCGCTTTTTTGTTGAAGTGGATATTCGCGGGTCCCTCCAGTCCGCAGTTCTTCTTGATGCGGGGCTCCAGATGGCGCCGTGCTATCTCTATCTTCTCCTCGGTGACATAGCCGCTCACCTCTATGAGTTCCATGCGGTCCAGCAGTGGACGAGGTATGGTGCCTATGTTGTTGGCCGTAGCGATGAAGAGGACCTGCGAGAGGTCCACATCCACATCCAAAAAATTGTCGTGGAAGGCCATGTTCTGTTCGGGATCCAGCACCTCCAGCAGCGCGCTCGAGGGGTCGCCGTTGTGGGTCATCTCGGCCACCTTGTCTATCTCGTCGAGGACGAAGATGGGGTTGCTCGTGCCTGCCTTGATGAGGCTCTTCACGATGCGTCCCGGCATGGCTCCCACGTAGGTGCGCCGGTGTCCGCGTATCTCGGCCTCATCGTGCATACCACCCAGTGAGACACGCACATATTCGCGTTTCATGGCGCTGGCGATGCTGCGGCACAGCGATGTCTTGCCCACTCCGGGAGGGCCGTACAGACACAGGATGGTGCCACCCACGGCATTCGAGCGCATCTGTCTCACGGCCAGGTGCTCCAGGATACGTTCCTTCACGTCCTTCATGCCATAGTGGTCCTTGTCCAGCACACGCTGGGCATTCTTCAGGTCGAGGTTATCCCTGCTGAGGATACCCCAGGGTACCTTGAGCATTGTGCTGAGGAAGTTGTACTGCACCTGATAGTCGGGCGACTGCGGGTGGTAGCGGCGCAGCTTCTGCAATTCCTCGTCGAAGGTCTTCTTCACCGCGTCTGTCCAGCGTTTGTTCTGCGCCTTCTCTTCCAGCGCACGCACATCGTCGTTGTCGCCGCCTCCCAGTTGCTCCTGTATGTTGCGCATCTCCTGTTGCAGAAAGAACTCATGCTGCTGTTTGTCCAGGTCGTTCTGGGTCTTCGACTCCAGGTCGTGACGTATCTTGGCGTACTGCAGCTCTCTGTTGAGTTTACGCATGAGCAGATGGGCTCGCAGTGTCGGGTCATTCTCGGCGAGCAGTTCCTGCTTATCGACCGCCTTGATTGGCATGTTGGTGCAGCAGAAATTCAGGAAGATGGGCATCTGACGCATCGTCTTGAAATTGGCTGGGAAGTCATCAGACATGCCGTTCACCGTCTGCATCACACGCATCACCTTATCGCCCACGGCATCCATCATGATGCGCACGTGCTCATCGTTCATGTCGGGCTCGCTCTCCTCCATCTTCACCACGCTGGCCGTGAGGTAAGTTGAGCCCTTCAGGATCTTCTCGAAACGTATGGGCGATAGCGCCTGCAGCAGCACGGTGATGGTGTCGTCGGCGGGTGTCTCAAAGATCTGCAGCACGCGGGCTGCCACACCGCGGGGGTAGAGGTCGTCTGGCGTGGGGTCTTCGCAGTCGGGGTCGGTCTGTGTGGCCAGGGCTATGATGGCATGCTGTTTGTCGGCCTGGTGCACCAACTTCACCGATGCCTCGCGTCCCACGGCTATGGGATGGACCACACCGGGGAAGATGACCGTGTCGCGCAGTGGCAATACATGCAACACCTCGTCGAACTCCACCTCCAGGGCGTCCTTGTCGTCCACATCTATCTTTCCCATCACAGCGATGGGCGAATCGTTGCTTTTCTTTCTCATAACGAACGCATAAATATCGAAAATGCGCGCAAAGGTACGGAAAAAGGTTAGAGGTTAGTGGTTAGTGGTTAGTTTTTTTCTCTGGCAGGCGAAAAACAGGCTTTTTTCTTATGAAAAATGTAAATTTCTCCAACCTCTAACCTCTAACCTCTAATCTTTTTTCGTACTTTTGCCTACCTAAACATAGCGCAATATGAATCCAGATCACTCAGCAGATTTCGTTACAAGCGACATCGTAGGTAGGCAACGCGAGTTTTTCCTTACGGGCACTACGCTCGAAGTGAAGTGGCGACGTATGCAACTGCAGCGCCTCAAGGCAGCCATCGTGAGCCACGAGCATGACCTGGAGGAAGCCCTGGCGACCGACCTCGGACGCACCGCCGTGGAGGCCTATCTCTGCGATATTGGTCCCACCATTGCGGAGATCAACGAGATACTCGGTCACCTGCGCCACTGGGCACGCCCTGAGCTCCACTACAGCGGACTGCTCTGCTTTCCCAGCATCTTTACCCGCGTACACAAGATGCCCTATGGCGTCTGTCTCGTCATCAGCCCGTTCAACTTCCCCTTCCTGCTCACTTTTGGCGTCCTCGCCGCTGCCATAGCCGGAGGCAATACTGTGGTACTGAAGACCAGCAGCAAATCCCCAGCCTGCACCAGCCTAATGAAGTCCATCGTAGATGAGACGTTTCAGTCAAAATACATTACACTCGTGGAAGGCGGTCACGACGTAGCCGACGCACTCTTGTCCCAACGTTTCGACAAGATTTTCTACACTGGTTCCCCTGCTGTGGGACGCCACGTCCTGGCCATGGCAGCGCCCAACCTCACACCTGTGGCCTTGGAACTTGGTGGAGAGACAGGCAACTGGGCCATAGTGCGTCGCGACGCCAACCTGCGCGATGCTGCCCGCAAGATAGCCTTCTTCAAACTCCTTAACGCAGGACAGATTTGCATCAACATCAATCAAGTGGCTGTAGCCAGCGAGGTGGCCGACGAATTCCTGCACCTTCTCGAGGATGAATTTTCGCGACAAAATAGCAATATAGCCGAAGCCCCTACACTCATCAACGATACGGCATGGCAACGGTGTCATGCGTGGGCTGAGCGCTATGCCCAGCATATCGTCTACGGGGGTAGGGGAGATGCCGTCACTCGTCGCTACCAGCCCACCATCCTCTATCCTATGTCGGTGGACGATGACATCGTGCAGCAGGAACATTTCAGCCCACTGCTCCCCGTAGTGCCCTACGACGATGCCCATATCGACAACCTTCTCCATACCATAGCACGCCGCGAACACCCACTGGCCATGTACCTCTTCACGCGCGACCGTCGCTGGGCACGACGTGTCATGGCCACTCAGCAGTACGGCGGCGGATGCATCAACGAGGTGTGCATCCACCTCATGGTCAAGGGTGTTCCCTTCAACGGGACAGGCCACTCGGGTATAGGAGCCTACCACGGCATCTGGGGCTTTCGCGAGTTTACACACCCTCAGACCGTCCTCGAAGGCCATACCCGTCTCAATCTCTCCCTGCGCGAACACCCCTACACGGGCAAGGTTGGCACACGAAAACTCCGCCTCCTCCGTTGGCTGGAGAGGTGATGGGGTGACTTGCCGCTGCATCACCGCTGAGGTTGCGCATCAGTCGCATCGTTGTTAGGGTCTTGTTAGTAACTTCTTCCGCTCACACTCCGCTTGTTCTCCGCTCACTCTCCGCTCACTCTCCGCTCGCCAAGCGGAACATGAGCGGAATATGAGCGGAAAGCAAGCGGAAAAGTAGGGGACTATCGCTTACTTGGTGCCAAAGATACGGTCGCCAGCGTCGCCGAGTCCGGGTACGATGTAACAGTCGTCGTTGAGGCACTGGTCGAGCGATGCGGTGAAGATATCGACATCGGGATGGGCCTGCTGCAAGGCGTGCAGACCCTCGGGGGCGGCGACGAGGCACATGAAACGGATGTTGGTGCAACCTTGTTCCTTGAGTAGGGAAATGGCATCGATGACACTGCCACCTGTGGCCAGCATGGGATCCACGAGGATGATGAGACGTTTCTGGATATCCACTGGAAGCTTGCAATAATAGGGCACAGGTCGATGTGTCACATCGTCGCGGTAGAGCCCGATATGGCCCACCTTGGCTCGTGGATGTAGGTCGAGGAGTCCATCGACGAAACCCAGCCCGGCACGCAGGATGGGCACGATGGCCAGTTCGGGTATGGCGAGCTTGTAGCCCGTGGTGTGGCAGATGGGGGTGTCTATCTCGCGAGGAGCGAGGGGCAAGTCTTTCATGACTTCGTAGCCGAGGAGCATAGCTATCTCGCGCAGGAGCTGGCGGAAGTTCTGAGTGCTGGTGTCGGTCCTTCGCATGAGGGTCAGCTTATGCTGAACGAGGGGGTGGGTGATGATGTGAAGTTGTGACATATCGATTGTTTTTTGGTCAACGGTCAACGGTCAACGGTGGTGGGAACATCTTTGTGGGAGCAAAGATACGAAAAAGTCAACGGCCGACGGTCAACGGTCAACAGAATTTTGCAATTTCAGCTAAAAAAAAGCCCAATTTTCGCCATCCTGAGAGAAAAAACTTTGACCGTTGACCGTTGGCCGTTGACTTTTTACTACCTTTGCGCCCGAATTTTAGTTTCATTCTATGCAAGAACGCAAGTTATTACTGGGCGATGAGGCTGTGGCGCTGGGTGCGCTGCATGCTGGACTCTCGGGAGTGTATGCCTATCCCGGGACGCCCTCGACCGAGATTACCGAATACCTCCAGGCTGTCACGGGCTACGGACGCGAGACGTACACCATCTGCGGACAAGAGCTCAAGGGCAATGGCACCATCCACTCGCGCTGGTGTACCAACGAGAAGACGGCCATGGAGGCTGCCCTGGGCATGAGCTACGCTGGCAAGCGAGCCCTGGTGTGTATGAAGCATGTGGGTATGAATGTCTGCGCCGATGCCTTCGTCAACAGCGCCGTGACGGGCGTGAACGGCGGTCTGGTGGTGCTGGCAGCCGATGACCCCAGCATGCATTCCAGTCAGAACGAGCAGGATAGCCGTTTCTATGCCAACTTTGCCATGGTGCCCATCTTCGAGCCCTCCACACAACAAGAGGCCTACGACATGATGGCTGTGGCCTACGACCTCTCCGAGCGTCTGAAAACCCCGGTTGTGATGCGTGTGGTGACCCGTCTGGCCCACTCGCGTGCCGCCGTGACGATAGGGACACAGTGTGCCGAGAATACCCTCAACCCCGATGGCGGTCGCAACTGGGTGTTGCTTCCTGCCATAGCACGCAAGCAGTATGAGGTGCTCATTAGCAAGCAAGAGGCCCTGGAGACTGCAAGCCAGAATGGCGGTTTCGACCGTATGGAGGTAGGTACTGGTACGTTGGGCATCATCGCCTGCGGCATAGGATATAACTATGTGATGGAAGCCGGTGCCGAGGAGCCCACGGTGATGAAACTGTCGCAGTACCCCATTCCCACTGGGATGGTGGAGGAGCTGGCAGCGCGGTGCAGCCGCATCCTCGTGGTGGAGGATGGTCAGCCTGTGGTAGAGACCGCCGTGTGCGGCATGCTTGGTAGGGACTATCCCATCCTGGGACGTCTCACAGGGCATCTGCCTCGTACGGGCGAACTGACACCCGACAATGTGGCTGTAGCCATTGCTTACGTTGATACTCCAGTATTCCAAAATTCCGGCATTCCAGCTCTCCAGAGCCCATCGCCCTCGCCCGTGGTGGTGGGGCGTCCCCCTGCCTTGTGTCAGGGTTGTGGCCATCGCGATGTTTACACGGCACTCACTGAGGTGCTGCGCGAATATCCCGCGGCGCGCGTCTTCGGCGACATAGGCTGCTACACGCTGGGAGCCCTCCCTCCCTTCGAGGCGCTCAACACTACAGTGGACATGGGGGCAAGCATCACAATGGCCAAGGGAGCAGCGGATGCTGGTGTGCATCCTGCCGTGGCTGTCATCGGCGACTCCACCTTCACCCACTCGGGCATGACGGGCCTGTTGGATGCCGTCAACGACCACGCCGCCATCACCGTCATCCTCAGCGACAACCTCACGACGGGCATGACTGGCGGACAGGACTCGCAGGGCACGAACCGCTATGAGCAGATCTGTCGTGCCCTGGGCGTGGAAGACGAGCACCTGCATGTGGTGACACCTCTGCCCAAGAACATGGAGGACATCAAGGATATCATGCGCCGCGAACTAGAATACCGAGGCGTGAGCGTCATCATCCCGCGTCGCGAATGTATCCAGACCTTCGCCCGCAAGGCTAAACAGAAGAAATCATGAAGACAGACATCATCCTGGCAGGGGTGGGAGGACAAGGCATCCTCTCCATTGCCACCATCATAGGCGCCGCGGCAACAGAGGCCGGGCTCAACCTGAAACAGGCCGAGGTGCACGGAATGAGTCAGCGCGGAGGCGATGTGCAGAGCAACCTGCGCCTCTCTACCGAGACCATCTACAGCGATCTCATCCCACGGGGCAAGGCCGACCTCATCATCGCCATGGAGCCCATGGAGGCGCTGCGCTACGTGCCTTTCCTGGCCGAGGACGGCGTGGTCATCACCAGCTCGGCACCCTTCGTCAACATACCCAACTACCCCGACATGGAGGCCATCACGGCAGCACTCAACGCCCTGCCTCATGTGGTGATGCTCGACATCGAGGCCGTGGCTCGTGAGGAGAAAATGCCCAAGAGTGCCAACGTCATCCTGCTGGGCATGGCAGCTCAGTATCTGGGTGTGCTCACCACACAGCAGTTGCGCGATGCCATAGCCAAGGTCTTTGCTGCCAAAGGCGAGATCGTGGTGACGATGAACCAGCAGGCCTTTGACTTGGGCTTAGCCGCCTCTCAGGCCGCCAGATAATCCTTGAATTTCTTGAATCCCTTGAACTTCTTGAACCCCTTGAACTCATGAAAACCCCAATAGACAAGCATATCGTGGATGCTGCCATCGAGGAGATGGGCATCAAGGATTTTGCCAAGGCCACCATACGCGAGATTGTGGCTGTGGCAGCCAAGGCCGAACGCGCCTCGGGCCAAGAGTATGTGAAGTTGGAGATGGGTGTGCCTGGCCTGTCGCCTGCCGAGTGCGGCGTGGAGGCTCAGATGAAGGCACTGCGCGAAGGTATAGCACGTATCTACCCTAATATCAATGGTATACCAGAACTGAAAGAGAGCGCTTCGCGCTTCGTTAAGGCCTTCGTGGGCGTGGACATCGAAGCCCAGGGATGCGTACCCGTCTGTGGGAGCATGCAGGGCACATATGCCTCGATGGTCACTGCCAGTCAGGCCGACACGAAGAAACGTAAGATTCTGTTCATTGATCCGGGCTTCCCCGTGCAGAAGCAGCAATGTGTGGTCATGGACGTGCCCTACGAGACCTTCGACATCTACGACTACCGTGGCGAGGCACTGGGACCCAAACTGGAGAGTTACCTCCGACAGGGCGACATCGCCGCCATCATCTACAGCAACCCCAACAACCCGTCATGGGTATGCCTGCGCGAGGAGGAACTGCAGCTGATAGGTGCCCTGGCCACCCAATACGACGTGGTAGTGCTGGAGGACCTGGCCTACTTCGCCATGGATTTCCGCAAAGACCTGAGCACCCCCTACCAACCGCCCTACCAGCCCACCGTAGCCCGCTACACCGACAACTACGTGCTACTCATAAGCGGCAGCAAGGCCTTCAGCTATGCTGGCGAACGCATCGCCGTGGTGTGCATCTCGGACCACCTCTATGGCCGTGTCTATCCCGCCCTGGAGCAGAGGTACGGCAGCGGTGCCTTCGGGCCCGTGCTCATCCACCGCGTACTGTATGCCTTGTCGTCGGGCACGAGCCACAGTGCCCAGTATGCCTTGGCCGCCATGTTCGAGGCCGCCGTGGAGGGACGCTATGACTTCCGCAGCATCGTGTCGGAGTATGGACGACGTGCTGGTAGACTCAAGGAGATCTTCGGCCGTCATGGCTTCCATCTCGTCTATGACAAAGACATGGACGAGCCGCTGGCCGACGGATTCTATTTCACCATAGGCTATCCTGGCATGACGGGGAGCGAGTTGGCGCGCGAGCTGCTGTACTACGGCATCAGCACACTGCCCCTGGACACCACCGGCAGTCGCCAACAGGGAGTGCGCATCTGCACCTCGTTCATACGCGACGAGCAGTTCGGGCTGCTGGACGAGAGATTGCAAGGCTTTGACCGTTGACCTTTTTTTAATTATGATTTGGAACCCAACAAAAGAATGTATGAACCGCGAGGAGATGCGGGCGCTGCAGAGCCAGCGGCTGCACAAACTCGTGGAATACGTGTATCATAACGTACCTTTCTACCGCAACAAGATGCAGCAGATGGACTTGCGCCCCGACGACGTGCGCAGCATCGACGACATCACGCTGCTGCCCTTCACCACCAAGCAGGACCTGCGCGACAACTACCCCTTTGGACTGCAGGCCGCTCCGCAGAGCGAGATCGTGAGGGTCCATGCCTCGAGCGGCACGACGGGCAAACCCACCATCGTGGGCTATACACGCAAGGATATCGGTGTGTGGAGCGAGTCGTTTGCACGCTGCCTCACGGCCTTCGGCGTGACTCGCGACGACATGATTTCGGTGGCCTACGGCTACGGCCTCTTCACCGGAGGACTGGGAGCCCACTACGGCGTGGAGAAACTTGGGGCTACGGCCATTCCCGCCTCCACAGGCAATACCGAGAAGCACATACGCCTCATTCAGGACCTGGGTATCACGGGCATAGCCTGCACACCGTCCTACGCGCTCTATTTGGCCGAGACGATGCGGGGGATGGGCGTGACGAAGATGGACATCCGTCTGCGCGTAGGTGCTTTCGGGGCCGAGCCCTGGACCGAGTCCATGCGTCAGGAGATAGAGGATGTGTTAGGCATCAAGGCCTACAACATCTACGGACTGAGCGAGGTGACGGGACCCGGCGTGAGCTACGAGTGCGAGATGCAACATGGGTCGCATATCTGCGAGGACCACTACTTCCCCGAAATCGTGGACCCAGAGACGCTCCAGCCCAAGGGCGAGGGCGAGGTAGGCGAGTTGGTGTTCACCACACTCAGCAAGGAGGGTATGCCCCTGTTGCGCTATCGCACACGCGACCTCACAGCTCTGCACTACGGACTGTGCCCATGTGGACGCACGGCGGTGAGGATGGATCGCATCCTGGGTCGCTCCGACGATATGCTCATCATCCGCGGCATCAATGTCTTCCCGTCGCAGATTGAGAGCGTCATCCTGGACCAGCAGGAGTTTGCACCACAGTACCTTATTATCGTGAAGCGTGAGGGCAACCTCGATACCATCAAGGTGCAGGTGGAGTTGCGTCCCGAGTATTTCGTGGACGATTTCCCCGCCATGGAGGCGAAGAAGAAGAAACTGGCCTCGGCACTGAAAAGCGTCCTCAGCATCAGTGCGCAGGTGGACCTCCTGCCACCTGGCAGCATCGAACGTGCCCAAGGCAAAGGCAAACATGTGCTGGATATGAGAACCTCATGACACTTCCAGCCATAGGAACCGAAGGAGTAGCGAGCGCAGCAGAATGCTCGCATTCATTCTGCCGAGTCGCGTCTGAGTAAGACCGCAGGTCAATGGCTGGCTACCATATCTCACCCCTAGGGATGACATGGAACCCTTGAATTTTTAATTTTGAATTTCTTGAACCCTCTTCACCCTATGATTTACCAATACTTACATCCCGAGATGGAGCTGATGTCTCGTCAGGAGATACAGGCTTTGCAACTGAAGCGACTGCAGGCGACCGTGCGTCACTGCATGAACTCGCCATTCTACAAGGCACGGTTCGATGCCGAGGGCCTGAAGCCCGAGGATATCCGTTCGCTGGACGACCTACGCCGCATACCCTTCACCACCAAGCAGGACCTGCGCGAGACGTACCCCTTCGGTATGGCCTCGGTACCTCTGGAGCAGTGTGTACGTCTGCACTCCTCGAGCGGCACGACAGGCAACCCCACCGTCATCCTGCACACACAACGCGACCTAGACGAATGGGCCAAGGCCGTGGCACGCTGTCTGTGCATGGTGGGACTCACCAAGGATGACGTCTTCCAGAACTCGTCGGGCTACGGCATGTTCACCGGCGGACTGGGCTTCCAGTATGGCGCCGAGCACCTGGGCATGCTCACCGTTCCCGCAGCAGCAGGCAACACACTGCGCCAACTCAAGTTCATCAAGGACTTCGGCACCACGGCACTGCATGCCATTCCCTCGTACGCCTCGCGTCTCTACGAGGTGATGCAGCATGAGGGCATAGACCCACGTCGCGACACCCGTCTGCACACCCTCATCATCGGCGCAGAACCCCACAGCGAGGAACAGCGTCGCCGCATCGAGGAGATGCTGGGCGTGAAGGCCTACAACTCGTTCGGCATGTCGGAGATGTGCGGTCCTGGAGTAGCCTTCGAGTGCCCCGAGCAGAATGGCCTGCACATCTGGGAGGACTATTACATCGTGGAGATCGTGGACCCCGACACCCTGGAGTCCGTGCCAGAGGGCGAGATAGGCGAGATGGTACTCACCACCATCAACCGCGAGGCCATGCCGCTGCTGCGCTACCGCACACGCGACCTCACCCGCATCCTGCCAGGCGAGTGTCCGTGCGGACGCCAGCACCTGCGACTGGACCGTATGAAGGGACGCTCCGACGATATGATTATCCTCAAGGGTGTGAACATCTTCCCCATACAGATCGAGACTATCCTCATGCAGTTCAAGGAACTCAGCACCGACTATCTCATCACCCTCGAGACCAAGGCCGACAACGATGCCATGACTGTGGAGGTGGAACTCTCGGGCATGGCCACCGATGACTACGGACGTCTGGAAGCCCTGAGCAAGGAAATTACACACCGCCTCAAGGACGAAATTCTCGTGACCCCCAAGGTACGCCTCGTCTCAACTGGTTCGCTCCCCAAGAGCGAAGGCAAAGCCGTCCGCGTCCGCGATCTCCGTCACAACCTCTAACCCCTTACTTCGATAAACTCAGGAACCATCCTCTAACTACACCACACCATGACCATACAACAAATCTCCGTCTTTATCGAGAACAAGAGCGGATCGATGCTCCAGATTCTCGACATGCTGAAGGCTCAGGGCATACAACTTCTGGCCGTAAACATCGCGGACACCGTGGAATACGGCATCTTCCGCATCATCTGCTCCAACCCCAACAAGGCCTACGAGACACTGAAAGAGGCCAAGTTCTCTGTCGCCCTCTCGGAGGTGTTCGCCATAGAACTCAACGACGAGGTTGGAGCCTTGGCCGACGTCCTCACCATCTTCCGCAACGAGGACATCAGCATCAGTTACCTCTACTCGTTCCTCCTCGACGGCAAGGGCATCATGATCTTCCGTACGACCGACACCGAGCATACCCGTGATGTCATCCGTCAGCACGGCATGCGTAACCTCAATCTGCCATGAATCCCAAAATTACCGCCATCGCCCCCAAGGTACATGTCGCCAACCCCAAAGGCAACGCCCAGGAGATAGAAAACCAGGTGCTGCAGGCCAGCGGCAAGGGTATAGACATCCTCTGCACGCCCGAGTTGAGCATGACGGGATGCACCTGCGGCGACCTGTGGCTGCAAGCCTCGCTCCTGGAGGCCACCGAGATGGCTCTGGTTGGGATCCTCGACGTGACCCGCTCGCTGGACATCTGCACCATTGTCGGCCTCCCCGTACCATGGGGACAAGGGTTGTATAACTGTGCCGCCGTGCTGCAGAAAGGACGAATTCTGGGGCTCGTAGCCAAAACGAATATACCCAGGAGGCAGCCGCAGTTCGTGAGCGCTGCGACGCTCCCCGCTGATGCCGAGGTGTGGCTGTGCGGGGCTCGTGTGGCCCTGCAGCAGAATCCCGTGTTTAGGGTGGGCGACACAACCCTCGGTATTGAGTTTGGCGATGACCTCTATGCCGCCCAGAGTCATGCCGCATCGCTGGTGGCCCAGGGAGCCGACGTCATCTTCTGCCTCAGTGCCCTGCCCACGACAGCCACCTCGCACCAAGAGGTAGAGACCCTGGTGCGGGCTGCACAGATACGTCTGCAGTGCGCCTATATCTACTGCAGTCCCGACGGCGAGAGCACCACCGACAGAGTCTATCTGCCTCAGGTACTCTCTCCCGCAGACATCGACCTCGACTTCATACACTTCGTACGTCGCAGCCGTATGCCGCAGTTGATGTGGAACCATGCCACCCCCTACGATACCGCCCCCTGGCTTCCCCAAGGCGAAGAGGGTAGGGCAGCGTGTCGTCGTATCCTGGAACTGCAGGCCGAGGGCTTGGCGGTGAGGTTGCACCACATCGGCTGTCAGAGGTGTGTGCTCGGCATCTCGGGTGGTCTGGACTCCACGCTGGCCCTCGTGGTCTGCGTCATGGCCATGGACCGACTGGGCCTGCCTACGAAGAACATCGTGGGCGTGACGATGCCGGGCTTTGGCACGTCGGACCTCACCCACGACAATGCCCACACGCTCATGGAACTCTTCGGCGTGACGCCCCACGAGATATCCATTGCCGCTGCCGTGACACAGCATTTCGGCGACATCGGTCAGGATGCCTCTCTCCACGATGTGTGCTACGAGAACAGTCAGGCGCGCGAGCGTACGCAAATCCTCATGGACCTCGCCAACCGCATCGGCGCTATCGTCGTCGGCACGGGCGACCTCTCCGAGACAGCCTTGGGCTGGTGTACTTATGGTGGTGACCACCTCTCCATGTACTCCGTCAACGGAGGCATACCCAAGACCGTCATCCCCCATTTGCTGCGTGAGTTCGTGAGGATGACCACGCTGGACGGCAGCGCCTTGAGCGAGGCTCTGGAAGCGGTCATCGCCACCCCCATCAGTCCTGAGCTGACACCTGCCGACACCGAGGGCAACATAGCCCAGAAGACCGAGGAGCTCGTTGGTCCCTATCCCCTGCACGACTATTTTCTCTATCATATCCTCACGGCAGGCATGGCACCACAACGGTTGCGCGAGCAAGCCGTGAAGGCCTTCAACGGACAGTATGACGAGAGCACCGTGACACACTGGCTGGAGGTCTTCCTCCGTCGTTTCAGTACGCAACAGTTCAAACGCAGTTGCATGGCCGACGGAGTAACCGTCTTCCCCGTCTCGCTCTCGCCCCGCGGATCGTGGCAGATGCCCAGCGATGCAGAAACCATGACATCTTGCATGATATGACAAACATCCAACAAATAAAATCCATAAATCCTTAAACAAAGACCAGATGAAACACATCTACACCACAATGGTCATGCTGTCCCTGCTGTTCGCCAACACGCAGGGCATCGCGGCCGACACCCGCATCAAGACACCCGGGAAACAACAAATCCGTACACACCTCGCCCAGCGAGCCATGACTCACCAGACCATGCATGCCGCACGCCCCATCCACAAAGGACTGCGTGCCGCCGAGGGCATCACCATCACCGCCACCAACCTCGAGGTGGAGGACTGGAACGACTGGGGGTGGGGTGAGATTGATATCTATGCTTCCAACAGCCAGTACGACCTCGGCATCTTCGTAGAGACTGAGACAGCCATCGGCACCTTCTCCGAGGAGGTCTATACCGACTACTGCTACATCGCCAAGGTGGGCACCACAGACACCATCTTCGTCACCTCTGCTACCGTCACCGTAGCACAGGCCACCGACGGCGTCCACTACACCGTGGGCGGACAGCTCACAGGCGACGACGGCAATACCTACACCCTCGACCTCTCCTACGTCTTGCCCGAGAAGACCCGCGATGCCAGCCTCACCATCACCAATGCCGAGGCTGAGGACTTCCGCTCCTACGACGGCAGCATCCAGATTCTCGGCTTTACCCCCGACGGCAAGAAGTACCTCTCCGTCTGCTACTACGCCGACGACATTGCTGGCACCTTCACCGCAGCCGACATGGACACCTATTACACCTACGTCATAGAAATCAACGGCACCGACACCGTCTATTACGACTTTGTCGATGGCGACTGCACCGCCACCTTCGACGGCACCACCCTCACCTGCACAGGCAAGTTCCTCCTCCAGTGTGAGGACGACCCCACCGATATCCCCGAATATACCTATAGCATCAGCGGCACCTTCACCGAAGAGGGTGACGACGACGATGACGACGAGGGTGAGAACCATATTGTTAACGGAGGCTTCGAGGAGTGGACTTCCGAGTCCGTAGCCCCCGGATGGGAAGGCTGGCAGATCACCGAGAAAGGCAACACCGCAAGTGCCACCATCTCCCGCACCACCGATGCCCACAGCGGTGACTACGCCTGCTACGTGGCAGGTGCCACCGGCAATAAGCGCGTTTCCACAGGCAAGATGACCCTCGCCGCAGGAACCTACAAGGTGTCGTTCTATGCCAAGGCAGGCAATACCTCGGGCACCGTCAAGTATGGTTACGCCACCCAGCAGGCCAGCGGCGACGCCCTCTACAACTACATCCGCGAGAACAACACCGACTGCCAGGCCTCCCTCACCAGCGAGTGGCAGAAAGTATCCTTCTCGTTCGACCTCACCACTACCACCGACCTCGCCATCTTCATCACCAACTGCAAGAACGCAGGCGACTGCATCCTCGACGATGTCACCATGACTGCAGGCGGCAGTGACGACGGCGATGACGACGAAACCCTCGAATACGACGAAGACAGCGACTTCACCGCCTCCTTCGCCATCACCGACTGCACCCTCGACACCGAATACCTCGAGGACTACGGCGTGGTCTACATCGATGCCGAATCCAGCAACGGCTACATGCTCGGTCTCGAATTCAATGTCGATGACCTCGACGGCGGCCTCATCCCCGCAGGCACCTATCCCATCAACAGCACCTATGCCTCGGGCACCGTCAGCGCCTCCGATGGCGTCGATGAGGAGGGCTACATCACCTACTCCTTCGCTGGCATCGGCGACGATGAAAGCATCGAAAATATATGGTTTCTCGTCAGCGGTACCGTTACCGTAGCCGCCGAGAATGGCACCAACATCCTCACCGTCAACGCCAAAAATTCACTCGGTCACACCGTGTTGGTCACGGTAGGCGAGGGGAGTACCCCTGTCGGTGGAACCATCTACAGCATCGATTTCACCAAGGGAAAGGGCGACTGGACCATCGACGACAAGACTCTGGGCGACGGCCTTTCCTACGTATGGAAGCAGGACAGCAACTACGGCATGAAGGGCTCAGCCTATGTTAATAAGACCAACACCGCCTCCGAGAGTTGGCTCGTCTCGCCCCTCATCGACCCCAAATCGGACAACGCCACCCTCACCGTAACCATCGAACATGCCCTCAACTTCTGTACCAACCACGAGGAATACATGGGCGTCTATTTCGCTCCCGCCGAGAACCCAACCCTCTGGCGTGAAGTGAACCTCGATCAGTGGCCCGCAGGCACCGGCTGGGATTTCGTTACCTCCACCGCCACTGTCGAGGGCGTAGGCAAGGGCTACTTTGCTTTCCAGTACACCTCCGACACCGACGTCTGCGGCACCTGGGAAGTCAAGACCTTCACCGTCAACGCCGATGCCACGGGAGTGAAGAGCATTGAAAACGTTGAATCTGTAGAGAAATGCTACAACCTTGCTGGTCAGCGCGTGAATGCCAATTTCCGCGGCATCGTCATCTGTGGCGGCAAGAAAATACTGAGATAATATGAAGAGAATCCTTCTGGCAATGGCAGCATGCGTCCTCGCGACGGCATGCTGCCTCGCTGGCCCTGGATGGGGACAGCGCGTAGAAGTGTCTGAGTTGGGCCTTCTGGGTAAGGCCCTCGACACCCCCAACCCCTACCATCGCATCGATACCGTACGGTACAAAGGCTTCACCTGGGGCGAGAACCAGCAGTGTCGCGTACCTGCCGGACTCTCTGTGCTCTTCCGCACCGATGCTACAGCCATCGGCGTCAGCGCCGAGTTTGGTCAAGTGCGTAGTTCCGACCCCTTTGCCTCCTACATGGGCTTTGACCTCTACATCCGCCAGGACGGCAACTGGACATGGGCAGGCCGCACCCACTTCGGCTATAACCCCAAGAACCCCGACGAGGTACGTGCTCTGATCGATCATATGGCTCCTGGCGAGAAGGAGTGTCTGCTCTACCTGCCCCTCTACGGCGAGCTCTATGGCTGCAAGGTCTGTGTCAACGAAGGAGCCCGCATCGAAAAGATGGTATCGCCCTTCCACCACCGCATCGTCTTCCATGGTTCTAGCTTCACCCATGGCATCAGTTGCACCCGCAACGGCATGAGTTATCCCATGCAGTTCATGCGCAAGACGGGCCTGCAGGTCGTTCCCCTCGGCTTCAGCGGTAACTGCAAGATGCAACCCTACTTTGCCGACTTCCTCGAGGATGTCGAGGCCGACGCTTATGTCTTCGACCCCTTCTCCAATCCCTATATCCCCATGATTCGCGAGCGTCTAGAAGGCTTCGTCGCCCGTATGGCCAAGGCCCATCCCGGCAAGCCCCTCATCTTCCAGCGCACGATCTACTGGGAACGTGAGAACTTCAACGTAGCCTCGCAACAAGAGTATGGTGGCCGTCGTGCACTCACCGACAGCATCATGCCCATCCTCTGCAAGCGCTACAAGGACGTCTATTATATCAAACCCGATGCCGCCCTCCACAACGGCGAGTCCAGCACGGCCGACGGTACCCACCCCAACGACAACGGCTACTCCCTGTGGGAGGCCTCCATCGAGAAGCCCATCCTACGCATCCTCCGCAAATACGGCGTTCGCCCTTGAATATAAATCCTGCGCATTGACCTATACGCCTCTTTTTCGGAGACGTTGAGCATAGAAAAAAAGATTCCAGCGTGTGCTGCATTGCACTCGCTGGAATCTTTTTACTAGCCCTATATTTGTTAGAACGTATATTGTGCCATGATGTTGAAACGGCTGGCGATGCCGTGGACGCGGGAGCCGGCAGGTGCGTTGTAGTAGATGGAGGTAGCGTCGGTGACTTTGTTGGTCTTGGCTCCAAAACAGACTTCTCCACCCACCTGGAGGAAGGGGTTGATGTTCCAGAAGAGGTTGGCAGCAATATAGTAGGAAGCCCTGAACTGACGGTTGGGATCGTCGTCGTCCATCAGAAGGGCACCTCCTACAAGGCTGGAGGCAAGGGTGCGCTTCTGGTTCCATGTATATTGCAGGCCTACGTAGGCGCCGGCAGCTCCGTAGGGCTGGAGACGGTCATCCGCAAGGTCGATATAGGTATCGAAGCCTTTGCCGCCAAGGGCGTTGACATATTCGCCTATGCCTTTGCCGCCAACATAGGAGCCCGTGAGGAATAGGCGCTGGTTGATGTTCCACGTCCCAGAGAGGGCGAAACCGTAGGCACTGACGGTGTGGGAGGTGCCTTGGTAGGTCTGAAGGTCGTCGTAGAGGTAGTAGTGGAGGTGGCGGTAGAGGGCTGCAGCTTGGAAGTGACCGTGCTTGCCCTGATAGATGACTCTGGCGATGAGGTTTGGCATGCCTTGGTATTCTTCGTAGAGACGGTCGGTGAAGGGGGCGGCGTTGGCTTCAGGGGAGTAGTTGAGGCTGCTGGTGGTGGTGGGCAAGGGGAAGGAGGGCTTCTCGGCGGCGACGCCCACCTGCCAATTGGGGGAGAAGGAGTGGTTGTAGGCTATCATGTAGTTGCAGCCGCCAACAGAGGTGCAGACACCTTTGGTGTCCACGGTCTGAACACCTGCCTGGAGGTCGTTGAAGAGGGTATAGGTGCGACCGATGGTGAAGCCGTAATAGGAGAGGTAGGCCTGACCGAGGGTGATCTCGTTGTCTGCATTGGGCTGGAAGCGGATGTAGCCCACCATGTAGCGTTGCCCAATCTTGATGCGGGTCTTGATGTAGAGGTGGGTGCCGAGCATGGCATAGCCGAAGTGGCGGGCGTTGCTGGTGGGCATCTCGATGTCGGCGGTGGAGAATTCCTGGCTGTCGGTGGCTCCGACGAAGTCGTAGTAGGGGGTGAAGCGAATCTGCCCTCCTACGCCGAAGTAGAAGGTGCCGTCTTGGTTGGCGAGCATGAAGCGGGGGTCGGAGGCATCGACGTAGGCTTTCTGGAAGTAGCCTTGCTCGGGGTTGTAGCGCATGATGGAGTCATTGCGGATAATGCGCTGAGCGTGCGCGGCAGGAACGAGGAGTGTCAGGAGCGCGAAGAGGTGGAGGGAGCGTTTCATGATGTTTTTTGTCACATTCCTAAAGGGATGTCATGGCCGCGAGGGTGCGGCGGATGGTGGCGAGGTCGGAGGAGGGACCGCCGGCGCGGAGGGAACCGTGAATCTGGGTGATGCCAGTGGTGTCGAGGATGGCGGCGGCGTTGTCGGGGGTGACACCGGAGGCGGCGATGAGTTGGAGGCGTCCCGCTGTCTGTTGGTGGAGTCGACGGAGCTGCTGCTGGCCCTGCTGGGCGGTGGGCTGTCCGCCGGAGGTGAGGAGGTAGTGGCAGCCGAGGCGCGCGATGTCTTCGAGGGCGCGGATCTGGTCCGCAACGGCGTCGAAGGCGCGGTGGAAGGTGATGTGCATGTCGCCCGCGGCATCGATGAGCTGACGGCAGGCTTTGGTGTCGATGCGGCCGTCGGGGCTGAGGGCGCCGATGACGACGCCATGCACGCCCATGATGCCGCACATCTCGATGTCGGCGACCATGATGGCAATCTCGTCGGGGGTATAGACGAAGTCGCCGGTACGGGGACGGATGAGGACGTGGGTAGTGAGGCCGTGGAGGAGGGCTTCACCTATGGTGCCATAGGAGGGCGTGAGACCATCGAGGGAGAGGGCTGAGCAGAGCTCGATGCGGTGAGCCCCAGCCTCTGCGGCGGCACGCACGGAGGCAATGTCGCCGCAGCAGACTTCGAGGAGGCGTTTATTTGGTCTGGATGATGATGACATAGTCGATGGTGTTGGGGTCGATGGTGGGAAGGGTGATGGTGATGGCATCGCAGGTCTTCTTGTAGGAGAGCGCAGCACCAGTGACGAAGTCGGTGACGCTAAGGACTTTGGCGTTGATGGGGAGGGTGAGGGTGGTGTCATCGAGGCTGTTGGTCTTGATGATGTGGATGTAGTGGGTGTTGCCGTTGCGGGTGGTGACACCCCAGGGCTGAGGCTGGAGGATGCCCTGACGGGTGCCGTAGATGGAGGCACCGTACTGACGCATCCATACACCCATCTCGCGCAATCGCTGGAGGGCGTCGGCGGGGAGCTGACCATCGGGCTGCGGGCCTATGTTGAGGAGGAGGTTGGCGCCCATGCCTGCGGTGTTGACAAGGAGACGGATGAGATCGCCGGTCGTCTTGTAGTCTTGGTCGGCGACTTTATAGCCCCACATGCCGTTCATGGTCTGACAAGTCTCGAGGGGGAGCTGGCCAATGGCCTGACCGGAGAGGCCTGCGGTGTTCTGACCGGGTACATCGCGTTCGAAGATCTGTATGTCTTCGCCGGAGTGTACCTCTACATGGTGGTTGTTGCCCACGAGGCAGGAGGGCTGGAGCTGGTGGATGAGGGCGTATTGCTCGGGCAACTGCCAGTCGAAGGGCGTAGCGTCTTCGTCGCGGTCCCAGAAACCATCAAACCAGATGGCGCCGATCTTGCCGTAGCGGGTGAGGAGCTCGGTGAGCTGGTTGTTCATGAAGCGGTAGTAGTGAGGCCAGTCTGCTTTAGCAGGGTCTTTGCCGGTGTTACGGCCCGTGCGGCCCCAGGGGTAGTCGTCGCGCGTCCAGTCGATGTGGGAGTAGTAGAGGTGGAGGGCGATGTCGTAGCGGTGGCAGGCGTCGGCGAGCTCACGGATGACGTCGCGACGGAAGGGGGTGGCGCGTACGATGTTGTAGTCGCTCTCCTGGGTGTCCCACATGGAGAAACCGTCGTGGTGGCGCGAGGTGAAGGTGATGTAGCGGGCTCCTGCGTCGCGGATGGCAGCCACCCATTGGTCGGCGTCGAAGGCGTGGGGGTAGAAGGCATTGGCGGCTTTGGCGTATTCGTCGCGGTTGAGCGAGCCGTTGTTGAGGTACCATTCGCCTTGGGCGAAGGTGGAGTAGATGCCCCAGTGGAGGAAGATGCCGAAGCGGTAGTCCTGGAAGGCTTCGCGGGCTGCGAGGTTGGCCTCGGTTGGGGTGTAGGTTTGCGCAGTGACGTTCGTCGTGAAGGCGATGACGAGCGCGAGCGTAAGGAGGTTGTGTTTCATGTGGTTAGGGCTTGAAGAGTTTAAGGGTTTAGAATTTCAAAAGTTCAATGGTTCGAGGACTCAAGAGGTATGGCGGCGATGCGAGCGGCATGGCGACCACCGGCAAAGGAAGTGGTGAGGAATTCGTGAATCATGGCGGCGGCGGTGGGCGCGTCGGTGAAGCGGCCAGGGAGGACGAGGACGTTGGCGTCGTTGTGCTCGCGGATGAGGTGGGCCACCTCTGGACACCAGCATAGGCCAGCGCGGATGCCTTGGTGCTTGTTGAGGGTCATGCTGATGCCTTCGCCAGAGCCGCACATGGCGATGCCGCGGTCCACCTCGCCGTGTTCAATGGCGGTGGCGAGGAGGTGTCCGTAGGTGGCGTAGTTGCAGGAGTCGGGGGTGAGGGTGCCGTAGTCACAGTAGGGGATGCCGCATTCGTCTAGGTAGGTTTTTACGAAGGTTTTGAGCGCGTAGGCGGCGTGGTCGCTTGCAAGTCCAATCATAGGGAGGAGTTCAAAAAGTTTAAGAAGTTCAAGGGTTTAAGGTGATCACCATGATGAAGCGGGTGTTGGGGGTGATGCCGAATCCGGCAGCGGGGCGGTGGCCGACGAGCCAGAGGATGGTGCCAGCAGACTCGATGAGGAGTTGCTGCTCCTTCTGAAAGAGGGAGAGTTTGGCGTCGGTGAGAATGTCGCTGATGAGGCGGGTGCCCTTCATGCCAAAGGGCTGCATGCGGTCGCCGGGACGCGGGGTGCGGAGGGTGAGGGGCAGGGTGAGGCGGTCGAGGTCGAGGACGACGGTATTGGGGTCGCGCGGAATGTCGTAGTGGGGCGGCAGAGCCATACGGGTGATTCTGAGTGTGGTGAATGGGCTGACTTCGACAAAGCCTTCAAGAGGAAGGATACGGGAAGTGGGCTTGTCTTGCTGATGGCGTGAGCGCAGGATGAGCTGGTCGCGGTCGCAGAGGAGTTGGTAGGTGTCGCTCTCCCAAAGGTGGCCTGAGACTGCAGGGAGACTGCGCAGGATGTCGGCGACCTGAGTGGAGTGGAAACCGTAGGGCTGAAGGTATTCGTAGAGAAGGGTTTCGGCGACGGGATTTTGGAGGAGAGCGGTGATGGCGAGGTGTCCCTGGCTATTGAGGAGGAGAGCTATCTGGTGCTGCACGGCCTGGTCGTAGAGCTGGGCGACGTGCTGGAGGCGCTGTGCGGTGGTGTTGAGTGTGGTGGTGATGGCGGGGTTGATGTCGGCGAGGAGGGGGAGAACCTGAAGGCGTAGCTTGTTGCGCTGGGCGGCATCGGGGAGGAGGTTGGTGGCGTCGGTACACCAGGTCTGCTGTTGCTGGGTGAGCCATGTTTCGATGTCGGCTCTGCGCAGGCCAAGGAGGGGACGCAGGATGCCCTGGTGGAGGACACGCATGCCAATGAGGCCGTGGATGCCGGTGCCGCGGGTGAGGTTGAGGAGGAGTGTCTCGGCGTTGTCGTCCATGTGATGGGCCACGGCGATGGCTTGGGCCAGACGCTGCTGGGCTTCCTGTCGGAACCATGTGTAGCGGAGGTCGCGGGCAGCCATCTCGGTGCTGATGTGGTGGCGTTGGGCGTAGGAGACGGTGCGAAAGTGGCGCACGGTGAGGGGGATGGCGTGAGCGCGGCAGAGACGTCTGCAGAAGGCTTCGTCGGCGTCGCTCTGGAGACCACGGAGCTCGAAGTTGCAGTGGAGGGCGTGTATGGGGTAACCGAGTTGATGCAGGGCAAGGAGGAGGGCGACGCTATCGGCTCCGCCGCTGAGGGCGACGAGGAGAGGGCCGTCGGTGGTGTTGACGTAGGGCGTTATGGTGCGCTGGATTGTGTCGAGCATGGGCTGGAGAAGAGAAAATGAGGCTTTTTGGGACGAAAAATGAAAAAAGTTGGTTGTTTATGGTGTGTGTTCGGAAAAATGTCTCTACCTTTGCACTCGCATTCACGAGAATGGTGCCTTGGATGAGTGGCTTAGTCAGCGGTCTGCAAAACCGTGCACGGCAGTTCGAATCTGCCAGGCACCTCGACGAGGAAGAACCCTTTCGGACAGTAGTCTGGGAGGGTTTTCTCGTTTGTGGACGGGGGAACGGAAGCAGGGGCTATTGTACATGGAAGGTGACGTTGACGTTGAGTTTCTTGGACTGACGGCGGTATTGCATGGTGACGGTATGGGTGTCGCCGACGTGACAGTTGTTGCCCCACCAGTCGGACTGATGGAGGCCGCAGCCCCAGACGAAGAAGTCGTCGCTCTCGATGAAGACGTGGTCGCCATCGCCCCAGGAAGTGGTGTTGCCGTCGGAGTCGAACCATGCTCCGTAGGTCTTGCCTGCGGTGTTGGTGCCTTCACGACCGTTGGCATTAAGGGGCACGAGGGTGAGGCCGTCGGTGACGTTGGCGGTGCTGCAGCCTAGGATGTCGGCAACCATGTCTTGGGGGATGTCGATGGTGAAGGCCTGGGAGTAGCCGCCATCGTAGGAGAGGGTGGCAATGACGAGGATCTCGTTGCCGTCGCAGGTGACGGTGGGACGGTCGGTCTGCTGACCTTCTTCGGGGTAGTTGTGGATGGCATCGGTGACGAAGGAGGCACGGTCGCGCAGCCAGGTCTTCATCTTGGCTATCTCGCACATGGCGCTGCTGCGGTCGTGGGGCCAACGGGCGTCGTTGCGGAGGAAGGTGCCGCGAGCATCCATGTGTTGGACGTAACGTTCCACCTCGGCCCAGGGGGCGAGGAAGATGCTGTCGGCAAGGGCGTCCCAATGCGCTTTGTAGGCCTGTACGAAGGGGGTGGAGGCGAACATGTCGGTGAAGAAGTTGTTGAGGCCGTAGGAGCCGTTGTGCTTGGCGGGTTTGGTGCCCATGATGAGGTCGGTGCCGTAGTTCCAGAAACCGTGGCAGCGGTAGGAGTCTTCCATGTTTCCCCAGTTGAAGCCGTAGCCTCCGTCGAAATCCCACATAGGTCCCCAGGTCCAGCGACCGCAGGCGTCTTTGAAGAGGTAGATGCTGCGTGGGGCGTCAATCTCGACGTTGCGTAGGTATTCGTGGATCATGAGGAGGTCCATGAAGGTGGGGATGTCGCAGAGACTGTCGAGGGCGGTATAGTCGAGGTTCTTGATGGCTGTCTCCACTCGAGCGAGGTCGGCGCGTATGGCGTTGAGTTGGGCGGTGGTGGGGTTGTCGGGGTGCTTGACGCAGATGGGGAGGCTGTAGACTTGCGACCAGAAGTTGTCGCCGTCGTCGGGGGAGAGGGAGGGACCGTCATCGAGGTCCACGCTGAGGAGCAGGCCTTGGTCTTCGTCGATATCTATGCGGTTGGAGCCAACCTCTATCTTCTCGGTGAGTTGGTAGGAGCCTTGGTATTGGCCGTTGAGGAAGACTTCGACGAAGCGGTAGCGGATGCTGTAGGGCATGCCCATGTAGCGGGCGAGTTCGAAGCCGAAGGCATTCATCATCTGGGTGACGTCGCGGCGGTTGGCGAGGAGGTTCCAGTCGCGGTTTTTTTTCATGCCTAGGAGTTTACTTCCGGTGTCGAGCTTGAAGCGGAAGGGTTTCTTGTCGTACCAGAGCCAGGTGCTGTTGCCACGGCCTCGAATGCGGCCCGTGCCCGAGTAGTCGGGGTATTGGCCACGGCCGTCGATGGCGATGTGGCAGGGTACCCAGGATTCTTTGCTGTCGATGGCAGCGTCGTCGCCCGTG
>R18__coassemble_1240_pt1 | contig 51829 bp, 42 predicted proteins | sample R18__metabat2_high_PE_031 | metagenome-assembled genome bin R18 | reverse complement strand
TAGCCGCCAACTTTCAAGAGAGAAGCCCTCATGAGCAAATGCTCGTGGGGGCTTCTTCTCCTAAAGGGATGTTGACGCCAGCGGATTGGAACGTCCCCCTACCCCCAGCCACGGCGGAGGACAAGGAGGAGGATGTCGAGGGGGAACTCGTCGTAACGGGTGCGCATCTTGACGGTGGTGAGGCTGCAACGGTGGCGCATGAACTCCTCGAAGCGCTCCATGACGGGGGTACGTTCCTGACTTTCTCCGGCATAGACGCCCAGCATGGTGCCCTTGGTGGGATGATAGATGGTGGCCTGGTGATTACGGCGAAAATCCCAGACATCTTCCTCGAAGACCTTGCGCTGCTTGACCGAGAGGAAAGGCTCGGCAGCAAAGAAGACGCGTTGGTCAGTGAGCAGCGTCTGGGTACCATCGGGGTCGGGAATACAGAGGAGAGTCTTGGCGTAGAGAGCCCTGTAATACGGTGGGCTGGCCAAGACAGAGCGCACCAACTGCGTCAGTTGTGCATTCTGTGGGATACCGAAGGAGAAGAGCTGTTCCAGGAAATGGGACGTGGACTGTGCCTGCTGGGCCGCCAGGAGCAAGGCGCTGCGTTGCTCGGCGTAGTGGACGAGATTCTTGCGATGGCACAGCGTGATGACATCGGCCAGCAAGAGCAAGAGCTCCTCGCGTTCGGGGGACATAGGGACTACGATTAACGGTCAACGAGCTACAGCTTATGGCTCTGCATCCACCACGACGGCATCCTCAATGACCTCTGCGGTCTCAGCAATGGCGACGACCTCGGTCTCGGCAGCCAGACGGGCAGCCATGCGACGGAAGCGGTAGAGGCGAATACCCAGAAACATCTCCGAGGCACCATAGACGATGAAGGCGACTCCCAGGATGACGAAGAGGGTTTTCAGCACATCGGTGGGTTTGACCAATACGACCACGCCTGCAGCAGCCACCAGCAGAGGGGCAATGAAGAGGGTCCAGGAGAGGGGTGCCACCTTGCTGTAGGTGAAGAGGCAGGTGACCTGGATGGCACCGATGAGCACCAGGGTACCTCCCAAGACATACATCAAGGCATGTACGAAGACATCGGGGTTGACGAGGAGGAAGACACCGAAGGCGATACAGCCCAGTCCGACAACCGGGAAGATGTAGCGTATGCTCCCCATGCGAGTGGAGAAGATGGCTGTAGCGACCACGAGGCCAGCGAAGGCGAAGAGTCCGCCGATGATCTGCACAAAGAGAGCGGTGATTTCCTTGGGCCCCATAGCGAGCAGGAAACCTATGACCATGGCGCACAGACCGCGCAGGAGATAATTGAAAAGACTTGTCTTCATATTTTTATTGTATAAAAGGTCAAGTGTCAACGGGCAACGGGCAACGTTCAACAGCGCGACAAAGGTAATGAAAAGTCAACGGTCAACGGTCAACGGTCAACGGCTTTTTCCTCCGGCATCCAAAAATTGGGCTTTTTTTCGTGGAAAATGCAAATTTCTCTCACCTATCACCCAAATTCTCTAACCTTTAATCCCTAACCTCTAACCTTTTTTCGTACCTTTGCTGCCGCAAAATACAACGACGTATGACGAACGAACTGGAATTGGACTTTGGTCGAGGCGACAAGACAGACAGCATTGTCATCATCCCCACCTACAACGAGAAGGAAAACATAGAGCGCATCGTACGTGCCGTGACCTCACTGGAGATCCCTTTTGACGTTCTCGTCATCGATGACGGTTCGCCAGACGGTACGGCAGCCATCGTCAAGGATATGATGCAAGGCAACCTGTCGGGTCATCTCTTCCTCGTTGAGCGCTCGGGCAAGTTGGGGCTGGGCACGGCATATATCGCAGGCTTCAAGTGGGCATTGGACCACGGCTACGACTACATCTTCGAGATGGATGCCGACTTCAGCCACGCCCCGTCCGACCTGCCTCGTCTCTATGCTGCCTGTACCCAGGAGGGCTACGACATGAGCATCGGTTCGAGGTACATCACGGGTGTCAACGTGGTGAACTGGCCCATGAGTCGCGTCCTGATGTCGTACTACGCCTCTAAATATGTACGCCTGATTACGCGCATGAAGATTCACGACACGACGGCAGGCTTCGTCTGCTACTCGCGCAAGGTGCTGGAAGCCATCGACCTGGATGCCATTCGCTTCAAGGGTTATGCCTTCCAGATCGAGATGAAATACACGGCCGTACAGTTGAAATTCCGCATCAAGGAAGTGCCCGTCATCTTCGTCAACCGCGAACTGGGCACGAGCAAGATGTCGGGCGGCATCTTCAGCGAGGCTGTCTTCGGAGTCATCCGTCTGCGCTGGGCCACCATCGTGAAACGCATCAAAGGCATACGACTGCAGAACCCCATCAAGGTAGAGTGCTGATACTCCGCAACATCACCTACACGAACGAGGGTACGGAGCAGCAGGGCGACATCCTCGTGACGGACGAAGGCACTTTCGGTAAGGTCGCCCTCCCCCACTCCATCGCGCCCGCATCCTACCCCCGTGCCGAGGTCATCGCCGGTACGGGGTTGCTGTTGCTGCCCGGCGTCATCGACGAACATATCCACAGCCGCGAGCCCGGCATGACCCACAAGGGCGACCTCCGCACCGAGACCATGGCGGCGGCTGCGGGCGGTGTCACCTCGGTCATGGACATGCCCAACGTAGTGCCTCAGACCACGACGCTGACCACGCTGGACGAGCGCTTCGAACTGGGGCGCCGTCAGAGCCTCGTCAACTACAGCTTCTACTTCGGGGCCACACAGACCAATGCTCCCCTGCTGCGCGAGTTGGACGCACACCGCGTGTGCGGCATCAAGGTCTTCATGGGGAGCAGCACGGGCGGCATGCTCGTGGACGATGCTCAGGCACTGCGCGACATCTTCGCATGGTCGCCCCGTCCCATCGTGACGCACTGCGAAGACACCGCACTGATACAGAGCAACATGCAGCAGGCACAAGCACTCTACGGAGACGACCCCGACGTCTCTCATCATCCCGAGATACGCAGCCGCGAATCCTGTCTGCGCTCGTCCTCCATGGCTGCCTCCATCGCCCACGAGACGGGAGCACGACTGCACATCGCCCACATCACCACGGCCGAGGAGTTGGATCTGCTGGACGGCAAGCACATCACGGGCGAGGCCTGCGTGCCGCACCTGCTCTTCTGCGACGAAGACTACGCTCGCCTGGGCACGCGCATCAAGTGCAACCCCGCCATCAAGACCCGTGCCGACCGCGATGCGCTGCGACATGCCCTCACCGACGGGAGCATCGCCACCATAGCCACCGACCATGCTCCCCATCTCCTCGGCGAGAAAGAGGGGGGAGCACGTCGGGCCGTATCGGGCATGCCTATGGTGCAGTTCTCCCTGGTGTCCATGCTGGACCTCGTCGACCAAGGCATCCTGTCGAGAAGCAGGTTGGTAGACCTCATGTGCCATGCTCCGGCACGGTTGTTCGGAGTCGAATGCCGCGGCTTCGTGCGCGAGGGCTACCATGCCGACTTCGTACTGCTGCGACGCCAGCCGTGGACCTTGACGTCTGCCGACATCCTCAGTCGCTGTGGCTGGAGTCCTCTGGAAGGTCACACCTTTGGCTGGAAAGTGGAGCAGACCTACTGCAACGGACGCTGTGTCTGGTCTGACGGGGTGTGCCACGATGTGGATGCCGCCCAAGAACTCGTCTTCTCATGATCTGTGACCTGCGTTACTCCCTGGAACAACTGCTCCCCTACATCAACTGGACCTACTTCTACCATGTCTGGAAGGTGAAGGCGGGGAGTGCCGAGGCCAACGAGGTGCGTCATCAGGCCCTCGACTTAGTCCTGACAGAAGACCGTGTCCGACACTGGCACGTCACGGCCCGCATCGGTCTGTTCGAGTGCAACTCGCAGGACGAAGACATCATGCTGTACGGCGACGCAGGCGAGGTCGTACAGTCCCTGCATCTCCTGCGTCAGCAACACCCCACCGCCCCAGATGCCCCTTGTCTGTGCCTGGCCGACTTCGTGCGTCCGCTCAACGAAGGAGGGCTGCACGACCGCATCGGACTTTTCGGCTGCTGCGCCGATGCCGACATGGAGCGCTTTCGAGCCGACGATATCTACCTGCACCTGCTCGTGCAGACCCTCTCCGACCGTCTTGCCGAGGCTGGCATCGAGCGGGCTCACGAAGAGGTTCGCAAGCATCTGTGGGGCTATGCCCCCCATGAGGACTTGAACGTGGCAGACATATTGGCTGGACACTACCAGGGCATACGTCCCGCCGTGGGCTACCCCTCCCTGCCCGACCAGCGTCTCATCTTCGATCTCGATGCCCTCCTGCACTTGCACGAGATAGGCATCACGCTCACCTCTACAGGTGCCATGTTGCCTCATGCCTCGGTATGCGGGCTCATGCTGGCCCACCCCCAGGCACGCTACTTCAGTGTAACCGATTCATATTCTCTCTAGCCTTGGCCAAATAGGTGCTCACGTAGGCATCGGAGAGGAAAAACGTCGTCCCTTCGGCAGCCAGTTCATCTATTTGTGGGTTGAGGATGGGATAGGGAAACGATGAGGTGACAATCATGAAGACCCCAGCCCCCATCACATTGTCCATGTTCTGCTTGATGAAATTCATGACCAGGAGATCCTCCTGCGCCTTGATGACCCGCATCTCAGCCTCCAGTTGCTCAGCAATGGCAGCCTGCTCCAGCCCATTCAGTATCATGCGTGTCTCGCGGTGTGGCAGCTCGTGCATCTGTGCCTCAAGGGTATTCTTGAGACGAATGAAGGCAAAGAGGCTGTCGTTCATGGCCGATCCCGTGACGCGGTGTTCCTCATCGGTGAGGATGACGCTGAGCTCGCTGGCATCGAGCACCATCGGCATCAGGCTCTCGTTGCCAACAAAGAGGTGCACCATCATGACGGAATCTGTCTGTATGCGAAAAGCGAAATGTCCGTCCTGGACGCGGCAGGAGTCTATGGCCTTGAGGTCCTCATCGGCATAGGCACACAGGTAGAGCATCCTCCCCTCGAGCGGTACGATGGAAGACATTCCCGTCACCTCCACCACATCGTTGCACGCGGCGCAGAGGAGCAAAAGCACGAAGGGGACAGCAGTCTTGAGGACAGTCATAAGGTGGGTTCTCATAAGGCCGACTCTATGCTCTGGCGCGTCTGCTCCATCAAATCGCGCTCGTACTCCACTCCCGTATTGATGGGTTGTATGGGCTGGTGTATAGTCATCTTCAGAGGTGTCCACGTGAGGAACCAGAGTCCCTTCTTGCGCGGCAAGAGCCGATAGGAACCGTCGATGGTGACGGGAAGCAAGGGGAGCCCCAGTTCGCAGGCCAGCTGGAACGCGCCACGCTGGAACTTGTGTATGTCGCCATCGGGTGTGCGGTGTCCCTCGGGGAAGATCACCACAGAGACACCGTCACGCAGCACGCGACGTGCCTGCTCGTAGGTGTGTTGAATCTTGTGTATGCCCGTCCTGTCCACGAAGATGAAGCCCGCCTTCTCGCAGGCATAGCCCACCAGGGGTATGTGGCGCAGCGACTCCTTCATCATCCACTTGAAGGGACGTCCCAGATAGCCGTAAATCATGAAGATATCGTAGGCGCCCTGGTGGTTGGGCACGATGACATAGCTCTGTCCCTCCTGCATATTCTCGCGCCCCTTCACCTCGATGGGGAGCAGCATGAGCCGCACCATCACCTTGGACCACACACATCCCGGGTAATGGCTCCACCAGGCAGCCGGCCCCACGGTTGTCCCTATCGTTGTGGCCAGGGCGGTCAGTATGGTGACTACCAGTGCAACGGGTACGCCCACCACCAGTTGATAGATGTAATATAGGATTTTCAAGACGGTATAAATTTTTGGTCCAACGGCTCAACGGCTCTCCTTGGCCAGTTCCTGCGGGATGCGGATGGCGGTGTAGAACTCCAGCACACAGCCTATGGTCAGGAAGAGGACCCACTCACGGCTCGTCAGGGGTCCCATATGCCACGCCTGCATCACCATGCCCACGTCTGCCACCACGAAGCTCACAGCCCCCAGCATCTGCTGGCGTCGCAGTCGGCGCACGATAAAGTTCGTACCCTCATACTGCTGCAGGGCCTGCATGGCGCCGAAGGCCAGTGCTCCCACTCCGAAGACGATGGCCGAGACGACAGGCCACCACATATTCACGGCAGCCCCGCCCACCATCATTACGCCTCCTGTCATCATGAGGAGCGTCTGCATACGGTTGAGGGATTTCATAGGGTCACGATTGGGGTGGTTATCTCAGTACGAAGACATCTTCGTTGGGTCTCTTCATCAAATACTCTTCGCGCGCCAGATGCTCCAGGGCCGTATAGCTCGTGTCGAGCGACTCCAGCCGTGCCGTCTCCATATCGTAGCGCTGGTGGTATCTGTCTATCTCCTCCTGGAGAGTCGCGATGGTTTGCTGCCGTTTGTGTCGCTCTACGAAACTATTCTCGTCCAGCAGCACAACCAGCAGAGCGAAAAACAGAAAAGTCACAAGAAACTTGTGGCGGAGCAGAAAAGCGCCAAAAGAGTACAATTTATCCATACCGTCTTCCTTATTTTCTGCGCAAAGGTACAAAAAGTCTACGGTCGATGGTCAACGGTCAACGGTTTTTTTTGTTTTCGCGACCAAAAAGGTGCATTTTTCATCTGTCCGAGAAAAAATCATTCGTCTTTCGTCTTTCGTCTTTCGTCTTTTCCGTAACTTTGCCACGCAAAACGAACCTTCTGTGCCTACTTATTTTCAATATATATGAGTGACTACATCGTATCGGCCCGCAAGTACCGCCCCAACAGTTTCGACACTGTTGTTGGACAAGAGGCCATCGTCTCCACCCTCAAGAACTCCATCCAGACAGGCAAGTTGGCCCATGCCTACCTCTTCTGCGGCCCGCGCGGCGTAGGCAAGACCACCTGCGCCCGCATCTTCGCCAAGACCATCAACTGCCAACACCCCCGCCCCGACGGCGAGGCCTGCGGCGAGTGCGACTCGTGTCGTTCCTTCGACGAGCAACGCTCGCTCAACATCCTCGAGTTGGATGCTGCCTCCAACAACTCGGTCGATGAGATACGCGACCTCATCGAGCAGGTGCAGATACCCCCTCAGGTGGGACGTTATCGCGTCTTCATCATCGACGAGGTCCACATGCTCACCACCTCGGCCTTCAACGCCTTCCTCAAGACACTCGAAGAACCCCCAGCCCACGCCATCTTCATCCTTGCCACGACCGAGAAGCACAAGATTCTACCCACCATCCTCAGCCGCTGCCAAATCTACGACTTCCAGCGCATGGGCATAGCCGACATGATGGGGCACCTCCGCTACGTGGTGGAGCAGGAAGGCTACAGAGCCGAGCCTGCCGCCCTCAACGTCATCGCCCAGAAAGCCGACGGCGGCATGCGCGACGCGCTGAGCATGCTGGACCAGGCTGCCAGTTTCTGCGGCGGCCACATCACCTACGACCGCGTCATCGAGAACCTCGGCGTGCTGGACTACGACTACTATTTCCGTATGGTGGACCACATGCTGCAGCGTCAGATTCCCGAAAGTCTGCTGCTCTACAACGAGATCCTGCGCAAGGGCTATGACGGCGCACCCTTCATCAATGGCCTCGCCGCCCACATGCGCGATCTACTCGTCTGTCGCGACGCCCAGACCGCCTCTCTGCTCGAGGCCAGCGACGACATCCGTCAGCGCTACATAGAGCAGGCCCAGCGTTGTCAGTCCCGCTGGTTGTACCGCACCATACGTCTGTGCAACGACTGCGACCAGGAGTACCGCACCAGCCGCAACAAGCGCCTCAGTGTGGAGCTCACCCTCATCGAGTGTACCCAAGCCCTCGACGACGACCCTGGCGCGGCTCGCCGCCGCCGTATCACCCTTCTCCAACCCCTCTTCGGGAGCTTGCGTCAAGCCCCCGCACATGTGCGTTCCATCAGTACAACTACTTCATCACCTACTGCAACAACTGCCCCAGCCGCCCCTTCCATCACCTCCAAGCCCAAGACACCTGCGACAACGCCACTACGGCTGGATGCCCTCAGTCCGTCCATCCGTGTGAAGAGTCCTGCTACGAGCAACCAGAGTGGAGAGATGGCTTTTGCAGACGTGCAAAATGCAGACGAGAGACGAGAGACGGGCGTCCAGAGTCCAGCATCAGGAGTCCAACGTCCTGCTGACACCACGCCGCTCATCACGCCCAATGATATCCTCGTGCACTGGCAAGCCTTCGCCAGCAACTATGCTGCCGAGGACAAAGCCCTCTCCAGTCGCATGGCCATCCTGCAACCCCACCTGCAAGACGATGGTATCACCTGCACGCTCGTCGTGAGCAACCATCAGCTCAAGACTCAGATTGAGGGTATCCTACCTCGTCTCCTCGCCTACATGCGCAAGCAGCTGGGCAACAGCCACATCTCCTTCGTCCTCTCCGTAGCCGAGGCTGCCACCACGACTGGCAGGATCTTCGACAAAGGCAAACAGTTTCAGCACCTCTGTCAGCTCAACCCCGAGCTCAAGCGTCTGACCGAAGCCTACCACCTCGAACTGCTATGAGGTGAGGACTATAAAATCCTACGTTCTCAGAAAGGACACGGGGCGCAGAAAGTCATCTCCTCGCCCGTTGTGGGATGGACAAACGTGATGCGCTCGGCATGCAGACAGAGGCGTGTGCCTACGTGTCCGTACAGCCTGTCGCCCACGATGGGACAGCCGAGTCCCCGTGCGGAAGCCGCATGCACCCGCAGTTGGTGGGTGCGTCCCGTCAGGGGATAAAATACCACGCGCGACGTGGACTCCGTCATCCGCCCCACCACCTCAAACCGTGTCACTGCCTCGTCACCATGCTCCTGGTCAACACGCTGGGCGGGGAGGTTGTCGTAATCGGGCGAGAGAGGCAACGAGATGACACCCTCCTGTACTGCGGGACAGCCCTCCACCACAGCCACATAACGCTTCTGCACCTCGCGCTGCAAGAACTGACGCTGCAGAACGTGGTAGGCCCGCCGTGTCTTGACCACCACCATCACCCCCGACGTATCCATGTCCAGCCTATGTACCACGACGGGACCGCTCGCCGCGGGGTAGCGTCGTAATATCTCATCATAGACACTCGTGGCATCCGAACGTCCCGGCACCGAAAGCATCCCAGCGGGCTTCTCCACCACAACCACATCCTCGTCCTCCCACAGGATGCGCAGCTCGCCCTGCCTCTCGTCGTAATGAGCGGCAGGGTCGGTCTCCACCGTCAGCCCCTGCAGCATGAACGCAAGGATGGGCTTGCACTTCGTGCGACACGAAGGGTAGAAGGCCCCCGCCACACGCTCCTCCGTCATTGTGCCCCACCAGAACTCCGCCATGGCCAGCGGCCTCAGTCCACACCGGTAGGCCGTCTGCAGCATCTTGGGCGCACAGCACTCCCCTGCCCCGCTCGGAATCTCCCTGCCTGCGAAGAGGTCGTGCAACGCCCTCTCCTCGCCACGTGCATTCTGGAAGACGAAATGGTCAAAAAGCCACTGCTGCAGAGCCTCGCTGCGTTCGCGCCGCACGCGGCGCAACGTCTCCACCTCCACTCCGAATTGCGCCAACCTGACCTCCATGTCGCCCAACACCTCGGCATGAAGCTGTCGGGCGCGCCGTATCTCAGCCTGCTGGAACTGACTCTCCCGCACCAGTGCCCCCTCGTCTGTCGCGCTCTGGCTCCTCAGCCTCTCTCGGCGCAATCGTCCCTCACGATAGGCCTGCTGCGCTGCCTCCACAGCCTGTTGACGCTGCATACGCAGAGGATGGCTCTCATACGTCGCGGCGAGCGTCGAACGTTCGCGCTCCTTGTCGGCAAGGGCCGCCGAGAGAGCCACAATCTGCTGTTGTTCCTGCTGGAAGGGATGCGTGGGAGCCGAGTAATCGTACACTGGAGGACAGAAGAAAGCATCCTCTCCCAGCACCTCGTTCTGCCCCGAGAAAGCCGTCACATAACACAGTCCTCCCTGGGTGTCGGCACACACCAGCACCCCCATCATCTTTCCCTCAGTCCACATGCCTCCTCGCAGGTGTTGCTGCACCTCTGCCGCTGCCTTGCGACACAGGGGATGGGGGCTATAGCGAAAAGGGAAGGTGAACGCGCAGGGAAGATCATCCTCCCCACGCACCAGCGGATGGATATAAGGGGGTAAAGGATTCAAGGGGACTAACAGTCGCGTTTATTCTCGGGCCGCAGCTGACGTACGGTGACACCCGTGCGCCACATCTCGCTCTCGTGCATGGCCTGCAGCTCGCGTTGCAGGTTCTCGCGGTAGTCGGGCTTGCTGTTGGCATCGATGGCTATCTGTGCCTCGGTACCGTCCTTCACGCTGGCATAGAGTTCCTGCATTACGGGCTTGATGACATCGTGGAACCTTCCCATCCAGTCCAGTGCGCCGCGCTGTGCCGTGGTGGAACAGTTGGCATACATCCAGTCCATGCCGTTCTTGGCCACGAGGGGCATCAGACTCTGGGTGAGTTCGTCCACCGTCTCGTTGAACGCCTCGGAGGGAGTGTGTCCGTTCTCGCGCAACACCTCATACTGGGCCGAGAAGAGACCTTGTATAGCTCCCACCAGACTGCCTCGCTCGCCCGTGAGGTCGCCCACGGCCTCGCGCTGGAACGTGGTGTGGAAGATGTAGCTGCTGCCGCTGCCTATGCCCAGGGCCACCACGCGGTCGCGGGCCCGTCCCGTAGCGTCCTGATGAATGGCGTAGCTGCAGTTCAACCCGCGTCCCTCCAGAAACATGCTACGCATCGTCGTGCCGCTCCCCTTGGGGGCGATCATGATGACATCGACATCGGCGGGAGGCACCACGCCAGTGCGGTCGCTCCAGTTGATGGAAAAGCCGTGCGAGAAATAGAGGGCCTTGCCCGGTGTGAGATAGGGCTTGAGGGTGGGCCAGAGCTGCATTTGGGCGGCATCGGACAGTTGCATACACACGATGGTGCCGCGCTGGGCTGCCTCCTCCAGCGAGAAGAGCGTTTCGCCGGGCACCCAGCCGTCGGCCTTGGCCTTCTCGAAGGTCTTGCCCTGCCGTTGTCCCACGATGACGCGGAAACCATTATCGCGCAGGTTCAGCGCCTGTCCGGGTCCCATTACGCCGTAGCCCAGTACGGCAATCGTTTCGTCGCGCAGCACCTCGCGCGCCTTCTCCAGCGAAAACTCCTCGCGGGTGATGACTTCTTCCATCACACCGCCAAAATTCATTTGTGGCATTCTATTTGATTGAGGTTTAAAAAGTTCAAGAATTTTAAGGGTTCAAGAGCCAAACACGAGACGGGCTTGGCAGAGGGTAACGCCTGCGCGGCACACGTCCACGCCCCAAGTGTGGTTCTCGGGGGTGTTCGGCGTACGCAGGAAGGTCAGCACTTCGCCGTCGAGGGCCTCGTCGTGGTAGGCTATCTCCAGTCGCTGCAGAGGGTGGTCGCGGTGGTAGGTGGCGGGGAAGAGGTCGAGCATGTGCTCCACATAGCGCACGCTGTGCATGTGGCCGTTGATATCCAGGTCTGCGTAACCCACTGTGTGGTGCATTACCTCGTCCATCAGTCCCTGACGCATCGTGCCTACGCCCTGTATGGGGCAGGCTATCACCTGCGGCGGCACCACTCTGTCCAGGAAAGGCTGACCGTAGAGGTCGGAGAGGTTATACGGGGCTCGTGTCTGCAGGTCGATGACGGCCCACACGCTGCGGGCATAACCCAACGTGCGTCCGTCGCTAGCGTCTATCCTGAAGTCGCGGAACGAGAACATACGGCACACACGCTCCACCCATGTCGTCACCACCACATCGTCGTGTTGTCGCGGCATCTCCTTCATCTCCACGCACATACGGCTCAGCACCCACGTGCGCCCCGTGCCGTCTAGGGCATTCACGCCGAAGCCTTCGCGCCGAGAGTGCTCGCCCGCCGTGTCCTGTAGCACCTCGTTCAGTACGCTCCAACGACAGCATCCGCGCCAGTCGGTCCACCAAGGCTGTATGCGCACCCGGTTCGAGTAGCAACGTTCGTCGTTCATCCTTGTATTGTTCTCCATAAACGGGTGCAAAGGTAGTGCAAACCGAGCGGAATACAAAGAAAAACCCAAGGTTTTTTCTTTTATCCCCGAGGTGCAGCCTACTTTGGTTGCTGAGTTGGTCGAAGTACGCGAAGCAAAGGTAGTACAAAAGGTTAGAGTGCGAGGTTAGAACTTAGAGTTTTTTACTTCGGCAGCCAAAAATTGGGCTTTTTCTTGTTCTAAATGAAAAAATCCGTTGACCGTCGACCGTTGACCGTTGACTTTTCGTACCTTTGCGGCGCAATAATCCTCATTTTAGAATATCGAACACACCTTATCCAATATGAACAAATACATCCGCGTAGCCTACGACATGGTTGCCCTCAAGGGCGACACCACGAAAGTCCTCTATCAGTCCACCCCCGCCGAGCCCGATCAGTTCGTCAGCGGCATGGGCGTCATGCTCGACGCCTTCGAGCAGCACCTAGCCGACCTGGCCGACGGTGCCACCTTCGAGTTCACCCTCCAGCCCGACGAAGCTTTTGGCCAGCGCGACCCCAACAGGATGTTCAACGTGCCCCGCTCCACCTTTGAGGTGGACGGCCGCTTCGACAGCGAGAACATCTACGAGGGTGCCCAAGTACCCCTGCAGAACGAGCAGGGCGACATGTTCTGGGCCACCATCGTCAAGGTGGGTGTCCAGGAGGTCAGCGTGGACCTCAACGACCCGCTCGCCGGCATCCCCCTCCTCTTCCGCGGCACCGTCCTCGAGAACCGAGAAGCCACGGTGGAAGAGATTGCCCGCACGGCCCAAATGCTCTCGGGCGAGGGCTGCCATTGCGGCTGCGGCTGCGACCACGATGGTCACGGCTGCGACTGCGACGACCACGACTGCGGCTGTCACCACCACGACCACGACTGCGGCTGCGAGCACGATCACCACGACCACGACTGCGGCTGCGGCTGCCACCACCATGAGTAACACCTTCGGACACCTCGTGCGCCTCACCACCTTCGGCGAGAGCCACGGCGTGGCCGTGGGAGGCGTGCTCGACGGCTACCCTTCCGGCGTGGATGTGGACATGGACTTCGTCCAGACACGGCTGGACCGCCGTCGTCCCGGACAGAGCGGCCTCACCTCCCAACGTCGCGAAGCCGACCGCGTAGAGTTCCTCTCGGGCCTCTTCGAGGGCAAGACGACGGGAGCCCCCATCGCCTTCCTCGTCCGTAATACCGACATGCGCAGCGAGGACTACGACCACCTGCGCCACGTCTTCCGCCCCTCGCATGCCGACTTCACCTACGCCGCCAAGTACGGTCTGCGTGACCACCGTGGGGGCGGGCGTTCCTCGGCCCGCGAAACCGTAGCACGTGTCGTGGCAGGCGCCTTGGCCGAGTACTACCTCCTACAGCAAGGCATTGACATTCGAACCTGGACCCAGCAGGTGGGCGACATCGCCTGCTCGCTGGAGTGGGCCAGCCTTGACCTTGACCTCATCCATCACAACGCCGTACGCTGCCCCGACCCAATCCGAGCCCGCGAAATGGAAGCCCTCATCCAGCAGGTGCGCAGCGAAGGCGACTCCATCGGTAGCGCTGTGGCCTGCGTTATCCAGGGCTGCCCTGTAGGACTGGGCGAACCCCTCTATGACAAACTCCAGGCTGCCCTGGCCTCTGCCATGATGAGCATCGGGGCTGCACGAGGCTTCGAGTACGGCGACGGCTTTACCGCCATCACCCAACGCGGCAGTCAACACAACGACCCCTTCGTCCTCACCCCAGACGGCCGTGTCACCACCACATCCAACCACTCTGGAGGCATCCAGGGAGGTATCTCCAACGGTCAGCCCATCACCTTCCGCGTCGCCTTCAAACCCACCGCCACCATCGCCCTGCCTCAGCAGACCGTAGGTCATGGAGAGAATACCACCCTCGCCGCTCACGGACGCCACGATCCCTGTCTGGCTCCTCGTGCCGTGGCCGTCGTGCAGGCCATGACTGCCCTCACTATTCTCGATTTCCTCTTACTCCGTTAGCACAATCCGTTAGCATGATCACCTTCATCGCTGCCCTCCTTCTCCTTGCTGCAGGCTACATCGTCTACGGCCGCATCGTTGAACACATCTTCCGTCCTGACGCCTCCCGTCCCACCCCTGCCCAGCGTCTCGCAGACGGCGTGGACTACATGGTCATGTCCACCTGGAAAGTCTTCCTCATCCAGTTCCTCAACATCGCGGGAACGGGTCCCATCTTCGGAGCCATCATGGGCATCCTCTTCGGCCCCTCGGCCTATCTATGGATCGTGGGTGGCTGCATCTTCATGGGGGCTGTCCACGACTACTTCACCGGCATGATCTCCCTGCGCAAAGACGGCGCCACCATCCCAGAGATCGTGGGCGACGAAATGGGCTACGCCGCCCGCATCCTCATGCGCATTTTCTCCTTGGTCCTGCTCATCCTCGTGGGTGCTGTCTTTGTCTGTACCCCTGCCGACCTCCTCGCCACCCTGTGTGGCGGTGAAGGAGCGGGAGTCATATTCGACCACTGGCGACTCATCTGGATCTGCATCATCTTCGCCTACTATGTCCTGGCCACCCTGCTTCCCATTGATGTCCTCATCGGTCGCCTCTATCCCCTCTTCGGTGCTGCCCTGCTCATCATGGCCGTAGGCGTGGGCGTGGGTATCTTCGTGGAAGAAGGCTGGTTGCCCGAGCTCACCGACGCCCCCTTCCTGACACACCATCCCGGCGGCAAGAGTATCTTCCCCTATCTCTTCATCACCATCGCCTGTGGGGCACTCAGCGGCTTCCATGCCACCCAGAGTCCCCTCATGGCACGCTGCCTCACCAGCGAACACCGTGGCCGTTTCGTCTTCTACGGAGCCATGATCACCGAAGGTGTCGTCGCCCTCATCTGGGCCGCGGCAGCCATCAAGTTTGCCAGTACCTATGGTCAGCCCGACGGTGTCATCCTCACTGGTGCCGATGCCTATGCCAACCTCCAGGGCATGGGCACCCCTGCCGTCATCGTCAGCTTCATCTGCAGCACCTGGATGGGTCGCATCGGTGCCGTCCTCGCCGTGATAGGCGTTGCCGCAGCCCCCATCACCAGCGGTGACACGGCTCTGCGTTCTGCCCGCCTCATCTTTGCCGATTTCCTCCACATGCCTCAGGATAATATCTGGCGTCGTCTGCTGCTGGCCCTCCCCGTCTTCGCTGGCTGTCTGGGCTTGCTCTTCATCAACTTCGACAGTCTGTGGCGCTACTTTGGCTGGACCAATCAGACCCTCGCCGCCCTGACCTTGTGGACCGTCTCCATGTGGCTGCTGCGTCGTGGTCGCTGCTACTGGGTCACCTTCCTCCCTGCCTGCATCATGACCTGCGTCTGCACCACCTACATCCTCACCTCTCCCGCAGAAGGCTTCGGTATTTCCCTCTGTTCCTCCACCCTCACGGGCCTCGCTCTCACCCTTGTCCTGGCCCTCCTCTTCCTCCGCGCCGCCCACCACTGGCGCCGCAGCGGCAAGATCATCGAGGACTGACGGGGCATACTACGGTCTTGGTCATCTGGTGCAAAGGTACGGACAGCGACCTCGATTCGTGGTGGAAATCGCAACTTTTTTTCATTCTCGAACCCAAAAAAGGCATTTTCGCCCTTTTCTCCCACTTTTCTCCCGCCATTGGTATGCCTTTGGTATGCCACAAGTGGGTGTGGCATATGAAAAATGGGAGAATGGTGGGAGAAAAGAACGGGAAAGGAACATCATCATAGGCGAAAAAATCGGAAAATCGGAAAATCGGAAGGGTGGTTTTTGTATTGTCGGAAGAAGCAAGTAAGCGGTAGCATTTGTTTATATATAAAAATTAATCCCCTATAATCCCCCTAATAAAAAGAAAATGTCGACCAGTGTCATTCTCTATGGCATTCACCCCTAAAACCTTAAAACCATCTTTCCGATTTTCCGATTTTCCGATTTTTTGAAGAATGATGGGCGCGCACGCGCGAAGCCTATGCTACCATCGTAGCGTAGCACGCTAAAAAAACGTTGCAAGGTGGCAACCTTTGTGGGGGTTGTCACCTTGTTTGCGTTGACGTCGGGTGAGTGGCGATCAGAGGGGATGGTACTGCACAAAGGCTTCCATGGCCTCGTAGGCTGCCAAACCGAGGTCTTTGTAGAGTTCGGCGGTGGCGTGGTTGCGGTCTTCGGCGCGTTGCCAGAAGAGGCGTTCGTCGTTGCCGAGGAAGGGTGCCGACTCCATCTGAGACTGGTGCTTGAGGATGGCGTTACGTTTGGCACGAAGCTCCTCGGGGCTGATAGGCACAGCCATCTCGATGTGCTCTATCTCCCACTCGGCCCAAGCACCACGGTACATCCATATGCGACAGTCGTCAAGCCATTTGGCCTTGGCGGTCTTCTCGAGGTCGATGGCAGCGAGTACGGCGTCGGTGCAGACGCGGTGGGTGCCATGGGGGTCGGCGAGGTCGCCGGCGACGAAAATCTGATGGGGTTGTATCTGCTGGAGGAGGGCTCGCACAATCTCCACGTCGGCCTCGGATATGGGGTTCTTCTGGATGCGTCCCGTCTCGTAGAAGGGGAGGTTGAGGAAGTGGACATGGTCGAGCTGAAGTCCGCTATAGAGGCTGGCAATACGTGCCTCGCCACGACGGATGAGGGCCTTGATGTCGAGGATCTCGCGCGTATCGAGCGATTCGGGGCTTTTGCCGTCGATGAAGTCGCGGAAGCCGTCGATGATGGCACCCAGTTCTTCGTCGTCGTGGTAGAAGGTTTTGTTGAAACCTCGTGCGAAGTGGAGGAAGCGGAAGACCTCCTCGTCGCCTACGGCGATATTGCCGCTGGTCTCATAGGCCACGTGTACGTCGTGGCCCTGTGCGACGAGGCGCTGCAGGGTACCTCCCATGGAGATGACGTCATCATCGGGGTGGGGCGAGAAGATGATGACGCGTTTCTGCGCGGGCAAGGCACGCTCGGGACGGTAGGTGTCGTCGGCGTTGGGTTTGCCTCCGGGCCATCCGGTGATGGTGTGCTGCAGGTCGTTGAAGATGCGTATGTTGACGTTGTAGGCCGAACCGTAGAGGGCGAGGAGCTCGCCCAGGCCGTTCTCGTTGTAGTCTTTGTTGGTGAGTTTGAGAATGGGTTTGCCTGTGATGTGGCAGAGCCATACGATGGCGGAGCGTATGAGCTTGTCGTCCCACTCGCAGCTGGTGACGAGCCAGGGTCGCTGGATGCGGGTGAGGTGGGCGGCGCTGGCGAGGTCGAGGAAGACCTGGCAGTTGCTGTGCATCTGCAGGAAGGTGACACTCTCCTTGTCGGTGATGTCGCCCTCGATGGCGCGGTGGATGACCTCGGCTTTCTCTTCGCCCCAGGCCATGAGGATGATGCGGCGGGCGTGGCGCAGGGTGCTGACGCCCATGGTGATGGCGCACATGGGCACGTTCTGGTCGGCGCCGAAGACCTTGAGGGCTTCGCCGCGGCTGGAGCGGTCGAGGAGGACGAGGCGGGTGTGACTGTTGCGCTGCGAGCCGGTGACGTTGAGGGCTATGTTGCCCATGCGTCCCACGCCGATGAGGGCGACGTCGATACCTCCGAGGTCCTCGATGGTCTGTTCGTAGCTGAGGCAGTGTTCGGTGACACGCTCCTGAGCGATGGTGCCATCGATGTGGTAGATGTTCTGTGCGGGGATATCCACATGGTCCATGAACTGCTGGCGCAGCATCTGGAGGTTGCCCTGCGGGGCATCCTGGGGCAGGGGGTAGTACTCGTAGGTAACGAAGACGATGACGTTGTGGAAGCTCAGACCCTCCTCGCGGTGCATGCGGATGAGGTGGTTGAAGATCTCGGTCATGGTGTTGCCGCCAGAGAGGGCTACGGTGCAGGCACGTATCTCACGTTGGCGTTTGCGGATGAGTTCGGCCACGCTGCGAGCGGCTTCGAGTGCGGCTTCGTCGGCGGTGGCGTAGATATCGGTGGGTATCTTCTCGTAGCGGGTGAGTACGCTGCGCTCGATATTGCCGTCGGGGCGGTAGTAGCGTGTGGAGACACGTCCGAGCGAGATCTGGGAGCTGAGGTTGGTTTTCATGGCTTTGTGGCAGAGGAGGGTAAGGCTAAGTTTGGATCAGAAGAAGTAGCCGAAGCCTACGCGCAGGCCCACCTTGGAGTAGTCGGCGAAGTTGTTGCACGACATATTGTAGTAGATGGAGGGCTCGAGGGTGACGTGGCGGTTGAGGAAGAAGGTGTAGCCCACCTCGGGACAGACGAGGAAGTTGTTGATGGATGCGCCGCGATGTTCGTACTGCAGGCCGAGGTTGAGGTAGAGGCCGTTCTGCACGATGTAGTAGCGGGCACCCACGCCGATGGAGATGTCGTTGCGGTCGGAGCCCACCTCGGCATACTGGTGTTGGTAGTCGAGGCGACCGTAGGCCATCCAGGAGTCGGCAAAGAAGTAGCCACCCATGACGCCGAGGCCGAGGCAGAAGTTCTCGCTTTTGCTGTAGGAGAGGCTGAGACCGCTGAGGGAGGTGTTGACGTAGGCTTTGCCCTGTTCGAACTGGGCGCTTGCGGGGATGGCCAGCACAGCCATCAGCGCGGCAATGATGAGTTTTTTCATATGGGTTTGAAGGTTTAGGTGTGTGCGCTGTTTTGTGCGGCAAAGGTAGTGAAAAGACGAAAGACGAAAGACGAAAGACGAAAGTTTTTTTTCGGCCGGGGGCAAAAAAGGGGTGTTTTCGTGGGGAAAAGGCAAAAACTCTCGACTCTCGACTCTCGTCTCTCGACTTTTTGCGTACCTTTGCGGCGTTTTTAGTATAGGCGTTTTTAGTATAGCACTATGTTTTATCCTTTACTTTTCGAGAATAATCTGCACGAGTTGGTATGGGGCGGACATCGCCTCATGGGAATGAAGGGACTGGACACACTTGAAGGTCACAAGGCCAACGAGGTCTGCATCGGCGAGAGCTGGGAAATCAGCGCCGTGGCAGGGAGCGAGTCGGTGGTGCTCAATGGCGAGATGGCCGGGCGGCGGCTGTCGGAAGTGGTGGCCCTTTGGGGTAGCGACCTCGTGGGCAAGCGCGCAGGAGGAAAGACCGATTTCCCGCTGCTGGTGAAGTTCATCGATGCTGCAAGCGACCTGAGCATTCAGGTGCACCCCAACGACGCCTTGGCCCAGGCACGCCACGGCAAGCTGGGCAAGACGGAGATGTGGTATGTGATCGATGCCGAACCGGGTGCTACGCTGCTGGCAGGTTTCAGAGAGGAGATTCAACGCGAGGAGTATGCCGCGCGTGTGGCAGACGGTAGCATCGTGGATGTCCTGGCCCGCCACGAGGTGAAGGCCGGCGATGTCTTCTTCATCCCCGCAGGACGTGTGCATGCCATCTGCGGCGGCATCCTGTTGTGTGAGATACAGCAGAGTAGCGATGTGACCTATCGCTTGTATGACTATAACCGTGTGGGGCTGGACGGCAAGCCGCGCGAGCTGCATACGGAGCTGGCCCAAGATGCCATCGACTACCACGTCTATCCCAACTACCGCACGGCCTACACGCCGACCGACGAGGGTGTGGTGCGCATCGTGGACTGCGATTTCTTCGTGGTGAGCATGGTGGCCACACGGGGTAGCCGGCATCGCGACCTGAAGGCACAGGACAGTTTCGTGACGCTGTCGTGTCTGGAGGGTGCGTGTACGGTGCGCTGCGTTGGCGGCGAGGAGGTGAGTATGCGTCAGGGGTTCTCGTGCCTGGTGCCCGCTGCAGTGGCCGACTACGAGGTGACGGCGCTGGACGGACATGGTGTGAAACTGCTGGAAAGCTATACTGTATGAACTGTATGAATAGGCTCTTGATATTTATGAAAAGGTTCTTGATTATCACCCTCGCGTGTGTCGTTGGGATGGTGGCCAACGCACAGACAAATCCCAAACGTGAGTTCCGCGGCGCATGGATACAGGCCGTGAACGGTCAGTTCCAAGGCATGAACCGCGACGCCATGCAAGCCGACCTGACGCGGCAGCTGGACGTGCTGAAGGACGACGGCATCAACGCCATATTCTTCCAGGTGCGCGTGGAGGGCGATGCCCTCTATGCCAGTCCGTTGGAGCCCTGGAGTCGTTACCTGACGGGGCAGCAAGGCACCGCGCCCTCGCCCTACTGGGACCCCCTGGCCTGGATGACCGAGCAGTGTCACCAGAGAGGCATGGAGATTCACGCTTGGATCAACCCTTTCCGCGCCAAGACCAAGGGTACCCGGGCCATGGCCACCACGCACTATGCCATACAGCACCCCGACCGCTGCTTCCAGTATGACGGCCTCACCCTCTTCGACCCCGCCATACCCGAGAACCGAGAATTCATCTGTAAGGTGGCAGCCGACATCGTGAGCCGCTACGATGTGGACGGTCTGCATATCGACGATTATTTCTACCCCTACCCCGTCGCTGGTGTGCGCATCCCTGACAACCAGAGCTTTGCCATCTACGGCAACGGTTTCGCCAATGTGGCAGACTGGCGGCGCGCCAACGTGAACACCTTCGTGCGCGACCTCTACGCCACGGTGCGCAGCGTGAAGCCGTGGGTGAAGTTCGGTGTCTCGCCTTTCGGCATCTACCGCAATCAGTCCTCGTGGGACCTGGGCTCCAAGACGCGCGGTCTGCAAAACTACGACGACCTGTATGCCGATGTGCTGGAGTGGGTGCGCCAGGGATGGGTGGACTACAATATCCCACAGATCTACTGGGAGATCGGACACCCCACAGCCGACTATGACGAACTCATTCGCTGGTGGAGCAACAACGCGGGAGGGCGGCCGCTCTACGTGGGACAGGATGTTGACCGCACGGTGGCCAAGGCCGACCCCAAGAACCCCAGTCAGCACCAGATGATGGCCAAGATGCAGCTGCAGCGCACGTTGCTGGGCATCCAGGGCAGTTGTCAGTGGTATGCCCGCGCCGTGGTGGACAACAAAGGCAATTACGGCACCATGCTGCGCGACTACTACCATCGCACACCGGCACTGCAGCCCCTGATGCCGTGGATAGACAAGACGGCTCCTGATAAGGTGCGCAAGGTGGCTGCGGTGTGGACGCAGGATGGTTATCTGCTGTTCTGGACGCCCCCCAAGGCCTCCAAGGAGATGGACGAGGCACGTTCGTATGTCGTCTATCGTTTTGCCAAGGGCGAGCGGGTCAATACGGACGATGCCAGCAAGATCGTGGGCATCACAACGAACAACTACTGGCCCCTGCCCTACATGAACGGCAAGACGAAGTGGACCTATGTGGTAACCGCACTGGACCGGCTGCAGAACGAGTCGAAGGCGGTGACAAAGAAGGTGAAGCTGTAGGGGCGTAGAGAAAGGAGAGAAAGGAGAGAAAGGAGAGAGCAGAAGATGGAGAGTATCCACATCCAGGGCGCGCGGGTGAATAACCTGAAGCATGTCTCGCTGGACATCCCACGAGGCAAGTTGGTGGTGGTGACGGGCGTGAGCGGCTCGGGCAAGAGTTCGCTGGCTTTCGACACGTTGTATGCCGAGGGTCAGCGCCGCTATGTGGAGAGTCTGAACAGCTATGCGCGTCAGTTCCTGGGCAGGATGAGCAAGCCCGAGTGCGATTACATCACGGGATTGCCTCCCGCCATCGCTATAGAGCAGAAGGTCATCAGCCGCAACCCACGTTCCACTGTGGGCACGAGTACGGAGGTGTATGAGTACCTGAGGCTGCTCTACGCGCGTGTGGGGCATACCATCTCGCCCATCTCGGGGCAGGAGGTGAAGAAACACAGCACCGAGGATGTAGTGAGGGCCATGCAGGCCATGACCGAGGGGGAGCATTTCGTGCTGCTGGCTCCCATCCGCACCGAGGGGAGGCTGCGGAAGGAGGTGCTGCGCAATTATATGAGTCAGGGCTACGCGCGCGTAGAGATACAAGGTAACATCGTCCGCATTGATGAGTTGCTGGACTGCGACGACGCGCCGCTGGAGGAGGGCTCGTTCCTAGTCGTGGACCGTCTGACGGCTCGGGGAGACGACAAGGCCACCATCTCGCGACTGGTGGACAGCTGCGAGACGGCACTGTATGAGGGACGCGGCGAGATGGCACTGCGCACGATGACAGACGGGAGGCTGCAGGTGTTCTCCACCCGTTTCGAGGCCGACGGTATGACCTTTGAGGAGCCCAGCGATACGCTGTTTGCATTCAACTCGGCAGCAGGAGCTTGTCCTACCTGTCAGGGTTGGGGCAACATCACGGGCATCGACCCCCATCTGGTGATTCCCAACACCACACTGAGCGTGTATGAGGGCTGTGTGGTATGCTGGCGCGGCGAGGTGATGAAGATGTGGAAGGAGGCTTTCATCGAGGAGGCCGAGCGTACGGGTTTCCCCATCTTCACTCCCTATCTGGAGCTCACCCAGGAGCAGCTGGATCTGCTGTGGCACGGACGCTGCACGGGGATGAATCTGGAGGAGCGTTGGCAACGGCACGATGTGTGCATAGACCTGTTTTTCGACAGCCTCAAGGCCCAGCGTCACAAGATACAGAACCGCGTGATGGTGGCCCGCTTCACGGGCAAGACGGAGTGTCCCGACTGCCATGGTGGCCGTCTGCGTAAGGAGGCGTCGTACGTGAAGGTGGGTGGTCGCGCCATCACCGAGCTCGTGGCCATGCCCATCGTCGAGCTGCAGGCGTTCTTCGAGCAGCTGCAGCTGAGCGAGCACGAGGAGAAGGTGGCACATCGGCTGCTGACCGAGATAAAGAACCGTCTGCAGTTCCTGGTGGACGTAGGCTTGGGCTACCTCACCCTGGGACGACGCAGCAACAGCCTCTCGGGCGGTGAGAGTCAGCGCATCAACCTGGCCACCTCGCTGGGCTCGAGTCTGGTAGGGTCGCTCTACATCCTGGACGAGCCCAGTATAGGGCTGCACAGCCGCGATACGCAGCGTCTGATTCGGGTGCTGCGTCAGCTGGTGGACTTGGGCAATACCGTGGTGGTGGTAGAACACGACCGCGAGATGATGGAGGCGGCAGACTGGCTGGTAGACATTGGCCCCGACGCGGGCAGACTGGGTGGACAAATTGTCTACTCAGGACCGAGGGAATCTGAAGGTTCCAGGGTTCTGAGGGCTCAAGGGTTCAAGGGTTCTGAGGATTCCTATACGCTGCGGTACCTCGAGGGGAAGGATGTGCTGGCAGTGCCAGAGAGTCGTCGTCCATGGAACAGGTACATCGAGGTGCTGGGTGCCCGGGCCAATAACCTGAGGGGACTCGATGCGCGTTTCCCGCTGAACGTGATGACGGTGGTGACGGGTGTGAGCGGCTCGGGCAAGAGTACGCTGGTGCGCGACATCCTGTTCTGTGCGCTGCGCAGGCATCTGGATGTGGCTGCCGACCGTCCTGGCGAGTATCTGCAGCTGACGGGCGATTTTAATGCCATCGGTGCCGTGGAGTTTGTAGACCAGAACCCCATAGGGAAGAGCTCACGCTCCAACCCCGTAATTTACGTGAAGGCCTACGATGAGATACGTCGGCTCTTTGCCGACCAGCCTCTGTCGCGACAGATGGGGTTCACGGCCAGTTATTTCTCGTTCAACACGGAGGGAGGACGGTGCGAAGAGTGCAAGGGCGAGGGCACGGTGACGGTAGAGATGCAGTTCATGGCCGACCTGGTACTGGAGTGCGAGAGCTGTCATGGTGAGCGTTTCAAGAAGGAGATTCTGGAGGTGCGTTTCCACGACCAGAACATCAACGATGTGCTGAACATGACGGTGAACCAGGCCATAGAGTTCTTTGCCCAGCATGGCGAGAAGAAGATAGCCCGCCGTCTGAAGCCCCTGCAGGATGTGGGGCTGGGCTATATCAAGCTGGGGCAGACTTCGTCCACCCTATCGGGAGGCGAGAACCAACGCGTGAAACTGGCCTACTACATCGGCATGGAGAAGACGACCCCCACCCTCTTCATCTTTGACGAGCCCACGACGGGTCTGCATTTCCACGACATACAGCGGCTGATGACGTCGTTCAATGCCCTCATAGAGCGGGGGCATACCATCCTCATCATCGAGCATAACATGGATGTCATCAAGATGGCCGACCATGTCATCGACCTGGGTCCAGAAGGCGGAAATGCCGGTGGGACCATCGTCGCCACCGGCACTCCTGAGGAGATAGCCCGCTGCGAGGCGAGCCATACGGGAAGGATGCTACGCGCGTACTTGGAAGCACGCGGGTAGCGGTTGTCGCACGCTTACTTCTTGTCGCACCCAATCACGCACCAGATACCTGCTGCAAGGGCTGCACCCACGAAGGGACCTACGATAAAGACCCAGAGCTGGCTGAGTGCCTCGCCGCCTGCAAAGACAGCAGGAGCAATGGAGCGGGCAGGGTTGACGCTGGTGCCTGTGTAGTGGATGCCTACGAGGTGGATGAGGATGAGGGATAGGCCGATGGCCAGTCCGGCGAATTTGCCAGCACCCTTCTTCTCGTCGGTGGTACCCAGTACGACGAGAACGAAGATGCAGGTGAGGACGATCTCGGCTACGAGGCCGTTGACTACGGTGCCGCTGCAGGCGTTGGCACCCGTGGTGGTTCCCTGTGCTAGCTCGGGCGAAGTGGTCACGAGAGCGTAGAGGATGGCGCTACCGATGAAGGCACCGATGACCTGGAACACCATGTACCAGGCTGCGTCCTTACAGGAGATGCGCTTGGTGAGCAAGCATCCCAATGTGATAGCGGGGTTGATGTGGCAGCCGCTGATGCCACCGATGGCATAGGCCATGGCCACGACGGCGAGACCAAAGGCACAGGCGGTGCCGATGACGCTGGCGGTGTCTACGCCACAAGCCAGGCTGACGCTGTGCCGCAGCCCATGAGTACGAGCACCATGGTGCCCACCATTTCTGCAAGATACTTTTTCATGCTTTTTAGGTTTTTGAAGGTGAATAGATAAAGTCTCTGGGCGATTGGTCCAGAGGGAGATATTGTCTGTCTTTGGCGCTGAGGATGGCCTCATGGAGCGGTACTTGCCAGTCGATGCCCAAACAGGGGTCGGCCAGCTGGATGCCACCTTCCGACTCGGGGTGGTAGAACTGGTCGCATTTGTACTGGAAGATGGCAGTGTCGCTCAGCACGGAGAAGCCGTGCGCGAAGCCTTTGGGGATGAAGAGCTGACGGTGGTTCTGGTCGGTGAGTTCCACAGCGAAGTGCCGGCCGTAGGTGGGCGAGCCCCAACGGATGTCCACTACGACATCGAGGACGCGGCCCAAGACGCAGCGCACGAGCTTGGTCTGGGTGTAGGGCATGCGTTGGTAGTGCAGTCCGCGCACGACGCCATGCGAGGACATGCTCTCGTTGTCCTGCACGAAGTGGACGGGACCCACCACCTCCTCCAGCTCGCGCTGAGAAAAGGACTCGAAGAAGTAGCCTCGCTCGTCGGCGAAGACGCGAGGCTCGAGGACGAGCAGGCCAGGTATAGGGGTTTCGATGAAGTTCAAGGGTTCAAGGGTTCAAAGGTTCAATGGGTTCTGAGGGTAGGACCTATTCCAGTTGCATGTCGGCACGGGTGTCTTTCTCCACAGTCATGCCACCGCGGTTGTCGATGCGGAGCAGAAGTGGTTCATAGAGGTCGGTCTGGGGGTAGAAGACGCTGACGGCGAAGCAGAGCTGCTGGAGGGTAGTGTCGCAAACCATGCCGTCGAGGGTGCCGCGACGCAGCATGTCGGCCGAGAGCCAGTCGGCAAAGAAGGTCTTGGTGAACTCGCGGTGGACGAAGTCCTTACCGTCACGCTGGATGTGGATGGTGAAGATGTTGTCGGCATACTCCATGCCTTCGTCGTCGGTGACACGAGGCAGGTCGTCCGATGCGATGCGGTGGACCGTGTAGGCGTAGGTGTGTCCGGCCACGGAGACCTCGTCACTGAAGGTATATTCGGGCAGTCCGTGTACGCCAGGGGTCTCGGTCGGGATGCTGTATTCGTCACCGTCTGTCGAGGCGGTATTGGCATTGGCTTCGCCTTTGTGGCCACAGCACACAAGTGTGCAGAGGGCGGCAGCGATGAGAAGCGGTAGAAAGGTGGTCTTGGTCATGAGGAGCAAGAAGTTCTAGGGTTCAAGGGTTCTAGGATTCTAGGGTTCAAGAAGTTCAAAGGTTCAAGAGTTCAAGGGTTCATCCTTCGACGGGCTCAGAAAGCGAGTTCAAGAGGGTGACAAAGTCGTCGGCCAGGGCTTGCATGGATGGGTAGAGGCGGTCGGCACCGGCATCGAGGAGGGCTTTGTCGGGCAGGGGCCCTGTGTTAACGGCCACGGTGAAGATGCCTGCTGCCTTAGCTGCCTCGACGCCCAGAGGGGCGTTCTCCACCACGATGGCCTCGGCGGCCTCCACACCAGCTTTGTGCAGCCCGATGAGATAGGGCTCGGGGTGGGGCTTTCCGTAGCGTACGTCTTTGGCTGTGACCATGAGCTCCTCGGAGAACATGTCGGGATAGGCGGCGTCGATGCGCGAGAGGAGCGACTCCTGGGCTGATCCCGTCACGATGACACGCATGAGGCCAGCCTCTCTGACGCGCTGCAGCACGGCAGCAGCACCAGGCATGATGGGGGCCTCGCCGTGGCGGTCGAAGTGGCGGTTGTACTCCACACATTTGGCGGCGTAAATGTGGTCTATCTCGTCCTGGGTAGCTTCGCGTCCCCAGTAGCGTCGGGCCAGGATGTGGATGGTCCCCGCACCCGTACGGCCCTCGTTCATGTAGGCCTCCTCGGGCTCCATATGCAGACCGAACTGCGTCATTGCCTTGCTCCACGCCAGGGCATGACCCGGCATGGAGTCGAAGAGGACGCCGTCCATATCAAAGAGTACGGCCTTGAGCATTATCCCTGGATGCGTTGTTGTATGGCTTCGGTCTCTTTCTCGTAGCCTGGCTTACCCAGCAGGGCGAACATATTCTTCTTGTAGGCTTCTACACCAGGCTGATTAAATGCGTTGACACCCAGCAGGTTGCCGCTGATGCCACAGCCTTTCTCGAAGAAGTAGATGATCTGGCCCAGATAGTACTCGTTGAGGCGCGGTACGGAGAGGCGCATATTGGGCACGCCGCCATCTACGTGAGCCAGCTGTGTGCCCAGTTCGGCCATCTTGTTCACCTCGTCCACACGTTTGCCGGCGAGGAAGTTGAGTCCGTCGAGGTTCTCCTCGTCATGGGGGAAGAGCAGCATGTGCTCGGGCTCCTCAATGGAGATGACGGTCTCGAAGATGGTGCGTTCGCCTTCCTGTATCCACTGTCCCATGGAGTGGAGGTCGGTGGTAAAGTCCACGGCGGCGGTGAAGATACCCTTGAGGTCCTTGCCTTCGCTCTCGCCATAGAGCTGTTTCCACCATTCGTTCATGTAGTGGAGCTTGGGCTGGAAGTTGACCATAATCTCGGTCTTCTTACCTGCCTCGTAGAGGGCATTGCGCACAGCGGCATAGATAGCCGAGGGGTTCTGAAGGAAGGGCACACTGGGAGCTGTGGCCTGTTCCATGTCCTGGGCCCCCTTGACCAGCTGGGCGATATCGAAGCCCGCCACGGCGATGGGGAGCAGACCTACGGGGGTGAGCACGCTGAAGCGACCTCCCACGTTGTCGGGGATGACGAAGCTCTTGTAGCCTTCCTTGTCGGCTGCGGTGCGTGCGGCTCCCTTGCGGGCGTCGGTGACAGCCACGATGACACGGCGGGCCACTTCACGTCCGCGCTGTTCCTCGCACTGCTTTTTGAGCAGACGGAAAGCCAGGGCTGTCTCGGTGGTGGTACCGCTCTTGGAGATGTTGATGACGCCGAAACGTTTGCCGCGGAGGTACTGGGTGAGTTCGTAGAGGTAGTCCTCGCCGATGTTGTTGCCGGCGAAGAGGATGGCGGGGTTCGTGCCGTCGCGCTGCAGCCACTCGAAGCTGTTGGAAAGGGCTTCGATGACAGCGCGGGCTCCGAGATAGGAGCCTCCTATGCCTGCCACGACGACTGCATCGCACTCGCTGCGCAGTACATGGGCGGTCTGCTGTATCTCGTCGATAAAGGCGGGGGCTATGCTGGAAGGGAGGTGCATCCAACCCAGGAAATCATTGCCGGGGCAGGTGCCGTCTTCGAGGGCCTTCAGTGCGGCGAGGACGCGGGGTTCGTAGTTCTTGAGTGTGTCGGCCCCAACGAAGGGCAGGGCCTTGGTGACATCCAGTTTAATCATGATACCTATTTATTATATATGAAGTCAAGGGGTTTGAAGAGTTCTAGGGGTTTGAAGAGTTCTAGGGGCTTAAGAGTTCAAGGATTCAAGGATTCAAGGGTTCAAGGATTCGCATCAACGGAAGGAGTCGGTGAGGAGTTTAATCTCCACGGTGGGCGGGATGCGTTCGTAAAGGATGTTATAGACCGAGTCCATGATGGGCATGTTGACGTGGAGGAATTTGTTGATTTCCTTCATGCATTTGGTGCCGAAGTAGCCCTCGGCTATCATCTCCATCTCCAGCTGGGCGCTCTTGACCGAGTATCCTTGCCCGATCATGGTGCCGAAGACACGGTTGCGCGAGAAGTTGCTGTAGCCCGTCACGATGAGGTCGCCCATGTAGGCCGAGTCGAAGATGCTGCGCTGTATGGGGTGTACGGTGGTGAGGAAGCGGTTCATCTCCTGGGCGGCATTGCTGATGAGCACAGCCTGGAAGTTGTCGCCGTATTTGAGTCCGTGGCAGATGCCAGCAGCGATGGCATAGACATTCTTGAGCACTGAAGCGTACTCGATGCCGATGACGTCTCGCGAGGTCTTGGTCTTGACGTAGTCGCTCGTGAGCAGGTCGGCCAGGGCCTGTGCCTTGGTGTCGTCGGTGCAGCCTATGGTGAGGTAGGTGAGTCGGGACATGGCAACCTCCTCGGCATGGGAGGGGCCGGCGATGATGGCAAGGTTCTCGTCGGACACGCTGTAGGTCTGGTGGAAATACTCGGAGCAGATGAGGTTCTCGTCGGGCACGATGCCCTTGATGGCCGTGATGCAGAACTTGTCGCGCAGCCGCACCTTGAGCTTGCGCAGATGGGCCTTGAGGTAGGGCGAGGGGGTCACCCAGATGAGGGTGTCGCTCTCCTCGATGACCTTGTTGATATCGGACGAGAAGTGGATGCGGTCCACATCGAAATGCACGCCGGTGAGGTAGGCGGGGTTGTGGCCCAGACGGCGGAAGTCCTGGATGCGGTCTTCGCGTCGCATGTACCAGTTGATGTGGTCGCATTTCTCTAGCAGCATCTTGGCTATGGCTGTGGCCCAGCTGCCGCCGCCCATGATGGCAATATTGTCTAACAAGGTGTCTGCAGTTTTGCGAGCAGGTCCTCGAGTTGGGGCACCGAGGGCTTGGCGATCTCCAGTTTGTACTTATGTATGATCTCGCCCAGCTGCTGCTGCAGCTTCTGGGCCTTGGTACCTGCGAGGTCCGAGACGAGGTTGTAGCCGGCTTTCCACAACACGGGGACGATGTCGGCGTCGAAGCCCAAGGCCACGAAGTCCTCCACCTTGTCGCGCGGCATCTTCTTCTCGGGGCGCATCTGCGGGAAGAAGAGCACCTCCTGAATGAAGGGTTTGCCTGTCATGAGCATGACCAGACGGTCTATGCCTATGCCTATACCGCTGGTGGGGGGCATGCCATATTGCAGGGCACGCAGGAAGTCCTGATCGATAATCATGGCCTCGTCGTCGCCCTTGTCAGCCAGTCGCATCTGTTCCTTAAAGCGTTCTTCCTGGTCGATGGGGTCGTTGAGCTCGCTGTAGGCGTTGGCCAGTTCCTTGCCGTTGACCATGAGTTCGAAGCGCTCGGTCAGTCCGGGCTTGGAGCGGTGCATCTTTGTGAGGGGCGACATCTCTACGGGGTAGTCTATAATGAAGGTGGGCTGGATGAAGGTACCCTCGCATGTCTCGCCGAAGATCTCGTCGATAAGCTTGCCCTTACCCATGGTCTCGTCCACCTCCACGCCACACTGCGTGGCCACCTTGCGCATCTCGTCCTCGCTCATTCCGTAGAGATCATAGCCCGTCTTCTCCTTGATGGCGTCGAGGATGGGCAGGCGGCGGAAGGGAGCACGGAAGGAGATGACCTTGCCGTCGATCTCGGTCTCGGGTTTGCCGTTGACGGCGATGCAGACGGTCTCGAGGAGCTGCTCGGTGAACGACATCATCCAGTTGTAGTCCTTGTACTGTACATAGAGTTCCATGCAAGTAAACTCGGGGTTGTGGTTCTTGTCCATGCCCTCGTTGCGGAAGTTCTTGCCTATCTCATAGACGCCTTCGAAGCCGCCCACGATGAGTCGTTTGAGGTAGAGCTCGGTAGCGATGCGCATGTACATGGGGATGTCCAGGGCATTGAAGTGGGTGATGAAGGGACGTGCCGAGGCGCCTCCTGCTATGCTCTGCAGCGTGGGTGTCTCCACCTCGGTGTAGCCAGCCTCGTCCAGGACGCGGCGTATGGTGCGTATGCATACAGCACGTTTCTCGAAGGTCTCTTTCACACCGGAATTGACCACGAGGTCCACGTAGCGCTGACGGTAGCGCAACTCGGGGTCATCGAAGGAGTCATAGACCTGCCCGTCCTTCTCCTTGACGATGGGGAGGGGCTTGAGGCTCTTGGAGAGCAGGGTCAGCTCGCGGGCATGGACACTAATCTCGCCCGTCTGGGTGCGGAAGACGAAGCCTTTCACGCCGACAAAGTCGCCTAGGTCGAGCAGTTTCTTGAAGACGATGTTGTAGAGGTCTTTGTTCTCGCCAGGGCAGATGTCATCGCGGGTGACATAGACCTGGATGCGGCCCCGACTGTCCTTGAGCTCGAAAAAGGAGGCCTTACCCATGATACGCTGGGACATCATGCGTCCGGCGATACATACCTGGCGCGGCTCGGCATCGTCGGTGAAGGACTCGCGTATGTCGGTGGAGAAGGCATTGGTGGGGTACTCAGCTGCGGGATAGGGGTCGATACCCATGGAGCGCAGCGCCTCCATATTCTGTCTGCGGACAATCTCCTGTTCGCTCAGTTCAAGTACATTCATTCGGGTGTGTGCTATGCGATTTTAACGTTCTTTGCTCTATTTTGCGCGGCAAAGGTAATGAAAAGCGGGCGGTCAACGGTCAACGGTCAACGTTTTTTTTCGCCGAGGATAGAAAATGGAGTGTTTTTTTGGGGGTAAACCGAAAAATATACTTCAGTTCGGGCATGGCAACCAGGTACGATGGATACAATCGCTGCGCTGGATTCCCCGTGCGCCCCGTCTGCCCATAAGACATAACAGACATCCACCGGAAAGAGTTGACTCCCATGCTATCGGGAATCAACTCTTTTTTATATGCCCCAAGTACAGCGCGGACCGTTTTTTTCACATAAATTATGCGAAAATTCTAGGGCAAACCAAAAAAAACTCGCCGTTCGCCACCATTTTTGTATAAAGTTCCGTATCTTTGCAACGCATAAAACCATTTATTCACCCTCAAACATCTTTTGTTATGCAGATCATTGGTATTATTGTTGCCCTCCTGTGCGGGTACTGGTGCTACACCCTGGCCAAGAAGAACGGCCGCAACGAAATCATCGCCGCCATCTGTGGCGTCCTCTTCGGGCTCATCGCTGTCCTTGTCTATTACATCCTCGGCAAGAAGAAATAGCTCCCTACTTTTCGACTTATGAACACGATATGGATTGAGCAGTCTTACGAGATTGCCCGGGAACGTTATGCGCAGACAGGTATCGACACCGAGGCGGTACTACGCCAGCTGCAGGACTTCCACCTAAGCCTCCACTGTTGGCAGGCCGACGACGTGAAGGGCTTTGAGGTACAGACCGGAGCCCTCAGCGGCGGCATACAGAGCACGGGCGACTTCCCCGGAGCAGCCCGCAACATCGACGAGTTGCGCACCGACATCCTCAAGGCCCAAAGCCTCATCCCCGGCACGCACCGTCTGAACCTCCACGAGATCTACGGCGACTTCCAGGGCAAGGCAGTAGACCGCGACGAGGTGGGCGTGGAGCATTTCCAGAGCTGGATAGACTGGGGCCGCGAACACCACACCATGCTGGACTTCAACAGCACCAGCTTCTCCCACCCCCGGAGCGGCAACCTCAGTCTGGCCAACCCCGACCGCAACATACGCGAGTTCTGGATTGACCATACACGTCGCTGTCGCGACATCGCCAACGCCATGGGCGAGGCCCAGGGTGACCCCTGCATCATGAACCTGTGGGTACACGACGGCTGCAAGGACGTGAGCGTGAACCACTACCTCTACCGCCACATTCTCAAGGAGTCGCTCGACGAGATCTTCGCCAAGCCTCAACCCATGATGAGGGACTGTCTGGAAGGCAAGGTCTTCGGTATCGGACTAGAGAGTTTCACCGTGGGCAGCCACGACTTCTACACCGCCTACTGTTCCAAGAACAACATCATACAGACCATAGATACGGGCCACTACCACCCCACCGAGATGCCGAGCGACAAGGTGAGCGCCCTGTTGGACTTCGTGCCCGAGCTCATGCTGCACGTGAGCCGTCCCGTGCGCTGGGACAGCGATCATGTCACCATCATGGATGACCCCACCCAGGACCTCTTCTCCGAAATCGTGCGAGCCGGTGCCCTCGACCGCGTACACTACGGACTGGACTTCTTCGACGGCAGCATCAACCGAATCGGGGCCTACGTCATCGGCAGCCGCGCCGCACAGAAGTGCATGACACGCGCTCTCCTGGAACCGCGTGAGACCATCAAGCAGTACGAGTTGCAGGGACAGGGCTACAAGGTACTCGCCCTCATGGAAGAGGCCAAAGCCATGCCCTGGCAGGCCGTGTATGACGAGTTCTGTGTGCGCAACGATGTCCCCGTGGGACAGGACTTCCTGACCGACATCGAGGCCTACGAACACGACGTCACCTCTAAACGCTGACCACCATGAATAACGACAAACAGACTGGTAGCAGCCTACGCAGCACCATTGCCGTGTCGCTGAACAACTACCTCGACGCCGGAGCCATCGTTGCCGGCGCCAGCGGTCTCACCCTCTGGAAGAACTACCTATCACTCTCGGAGGTACATCTGGGTTGGCTCAATTTCATCAGCGCCAACTGTCTGGGTGCCGCCATCGGAGCCATCATAGGCGGTGTCCTGGCCGACCGCTACGGACGCAAGTTCATCTACACCTACAACCTGCTGGTCTATATGCTTGGCGTGCTGCTCGTGATGCTCAGCACCAATTTCCCCATGCTGCTGGCGGGTTTCTTCGTCACGGGTATCTCGGTGGGCGTGGGAGTCCCCGCCTCGTGGACCTACATCAGCGAGAATAGCGAGGTGCATAACCGCGGACGCAATATCTGTATCTCGCAGATGTCGTGGGGCTTCGGGCCCATGATTATCCTGCTGCTGGGCATGCTCTTCGCCCCCGAGGGAATCCTCTTCGGATGGGTGGAGGCCTTGGCACATGCCATGGGAGGCGACACCCTCGGCACCGAGGCCTTGCAGGTCTTCAGCTCGCGCGTCGTCTTCTTCTCGCTCTTCATCGTAGCGTTCGTAGCCTGGCTGCTGCAGCGCAACCTAGAGGAGAGCAGTGAATGGCAGGCATCGCGCCGGGCCGACAAGGAGAAGGGACACGACGCAGGCCTCATCCAGGCTTTCCGCCGTCTCTTTACCAACCGCATCGCCCTGCGCACCGTGGTTTTCCTCGCCACCATATACCTCACCTGGAACCTCGTGGCCTCGGTGATGGGCTTCTTCCAGCCCCATATCTACGAGACGGCAGGCGGGGTGAGCAACGAGACAGCCAACCTGCTGAGCTGTGTGGGCTGGGCCGTGGTGGTGGGTGTCACCCTCGTCGTCTCGTTCGTCATAGACCGTGTGCCACACCGCATCCTCTACGTCGCCGGACTGGCTGCCGCCTTGGCAACATGGTTCGTCATCATCAAGGGGGTGGGCGGCATCGGCGACCTCTGGCTCTTCTCCATCCTCTGGGGCATCAACGGCGGCATCTCGGTGCAGATCTTCTACGCCCTTTGGGGGTCGGAGCTCTTCCCCGCACAGTTCCGTGCTGGAGCCCAGGGCCTGATGTTCTTCCTCGTGCGCGGTCTGTCGGCCGTATGGGGCCTGGTCTTCACCTTCATCTACGGCGAACAGGGCGAAGGATTCACCCGCGCGGCATGGTGTATGGTGACCCTGCTGATCATCTCCCTCGTGGTGGGCACCATCGGTGCCCCCCACCCCCGAGGCAAGTGGCGCGACCAAATAACCCGCGCACGCTACGGATAGAACCCCTGAACTCGGGTGCGGAGGCCATCGGAGGATGAATCTTGAATCTTGAAACTTGAATCTTGAACCCTTAACTATCATGCTCACATCCATCACTCAAGTGGCTGAAGTCGCAGGCTATCTGTGGCAGAAAGGCTGGGCCGAACGCAACGGCGGCAATATCGTGGTCAACATCACCGACGAGGTGGACGACACGCTGCGTGCCCACGAGGCCATCAGTCCCGTCATCCCCATCGGGCTCACCCTGTCCCACCTGCGCGGCTGCTATTTCTACTGCAAAGGTACCAACCGCCGCATGCGCGACCTGGCACGCTGGCCCATGCAGAACGGAGCCATCATACGCATCCTGGACGACTGCGCTTCCTATGTCATCGTCGCCAACGAGCCCGTACGCCCCACCTCCGAGCTGCCTGCCCACCTCGCCGTCCACGATATGCTCATCGCCAAGGGCTCGCCCTACCGCGCCTCGCTCCACACCCACCCCATCGAACTCGTAGCCATGACCCACAACACACGCTTCATGGAGAAGGATGTCCTCACCCGTCTGCTGTGGTCCATGATTCCAGAGACCAAGGCTTTCTGCCCCCGCGGACTGGGCATGGTGCCCTACATGATGCCCTCGTCGGTGGAACTGGCCCAGGCCACCATCGACACCCTCAACCAGGACTACGACGTCGTCATGTGGGAGAAGCACGGCATCTTCGCCGTCGATACCGACATCATCTCGGCCTTCGACCAGGTCGATGTCCTCAACAAAGCTGCCCTCATCTACATCGCCTCGCGGGGCATGGGCTTCGAGCCCGAAGGGATGAGCGACGAGCAGATGCACGAGATGACCGTCGCCTTCGGCCTGCCCAAATAGCGAACCGTCCCTAGAACCCAGGATGCCGCTCATGTTCCACGAGCTGGTCCTTGTTGATATTTGCCCCTGGGCTAATAGGGCTTGTTGATATTTGGGCCCCTTCAGTACGAACTCAAAACTCTTGAACCCTTGAACTCTTGAACTCATGAACAAGAAATCCCCTATCCTACTCTCCGTCCTCTCGGCCGTTCCCGCTCTGGCGGGAGCCCAAAACGGACAGCGTCCCAACATCATCTATATCATGTGCGACGACATGGGCTACGGCGACCTGGGCTGCTACGGGCAGCAACTTATCGCCACCCCCAACATCGATGCCATGGCCCAGCGAGGCATGCGTTTCACCCAGGCTTATGCCGGCAGTCCCGTCAGTGCCCCCTCCCGCGCCTCGTTCATGACAGGGCAACACAGCGGACACGGACATGTGCGCGGCAACAAGGAGTACTGGGGCAATGCCTGGAAGTCAAACCTCTTCGGCACCGCTGGCGACTACACCATCGTGGGGCAAGAACCCTACGACATGGACCACGTCATCATCCCCGAGATCTTCAAGGCCAACGGCTACCACACAGGTATGTTCGGCAAGTGGGCAGGCGGTTACTTCAACATGAACTACCCCGACACCTACGCCACCAAGGCCGACGGCAACACCGACACCAGCAAATACCAGACATCCTCATCGTCGTCCCTGCCCAACAAACGCGGCATTGACTGCTTCTACGGCCCCATCTGCCAGTTCCAGGCACACACCTACTACCCCAACTTCCTCAACCGCTACGACCCCGAGAAGTATGGCGACACCTGCATGAAGGTGGACACCCTCTGGGACAATATCAAGTACCCAACCGTCTCTACGGGCAATGCGGGCTATGAGAACCGCTCTCAGTACTCGTCCGACCTCATCCACGAGTATGCCCTCGAATGGCTCGACCGCCAAAGCAGCGACCAGCCGTTCCTCGGCATCTTCACCTACACCCTTCCCCATGCCGAGCTCTGGCAGCCGCGCGACAGCATCCTGCTCAAGTACAACCAGGTCTTCTCGTGCGACGACAAGTCGTTCGGCGGCAACTACGGCAGCTGGTACTACAAGAACACCAACTCCCACGCCCAGTTCGCTGCCATGATCACACGTCTCGATGCCCAGGTGGGCGAGATCATAGACAAGCTGCGCCAAAAAGGACTCCTCGACAATACCCTCGTAATCTTCACCAGCGACAACGGCCCCCACGAGGAGGGCGGTGCCGACCCCGACTTCTTCAACCGCGACGGTCTGCTCCAAGGCAAGAAACGCTCCACCTACGAGGGCGGCATACGCATCCCCTTCATCGCCATGGGTCCCAACGTACCCGCAGGCACCACCAACGACCACCAGTTTGCCTTCTACGACCTCATGGCCACCTTCTGCGACTATGCCAGCATCCCCGACTACAAGCAGTACAACCCCAAGGGCGAGGACGACTACTTCGACGGCATCTCGTTCTACCCCACCCTCACGGGCAATGATGCCGCTCAGCAGAGGCACGAGTACCTCTACTGGGAGTTTCACGAGACGAACATGCTCGGCGTGCGTATGGGCGACTGGAAGCTCGTGGTCAGTGCCGGAAACTGCCGACTCTACGACCTCGCCACCGACCTACACGAGGACAACGACGTGGCTGCTCAGTACCCCGACATCGTGGCGCAGATGAAAGCCATCATCAAGAAAGAACACACCAACAGCACCTTGTTCAACGTCACCATTCCACAGTAAGACACCATGAAAACTCCATTCCACACACTCGGCAAGTTCATCGGCTCCAGAATGGGTCGATGCATTGCTTTCGTTCTCGTGATTTTACAAGGGTCAACAGTCAACGGTCAACGGCTGGCAGTCGACGACCTCAGCGTGACGCTCCTCACCAGCGAGGAGGTCCTGAACATGGAAGAGGGGACGAGCAAGACCGTCGTCATCGGTCAGGCCCACAAGAATAACGGCTATTTCTTCGGCTACGACGGCAGCAGCGCCGTCTCCACCCTCTTCGGAGCCTCTATGGCGGCAGGACAAAAGACCGCCCTGACTGTGGCTGGACAAGCCAATTACCGTCTCCTCCTGCGCAAGAGCGAGGCAGGGAAATACGTCATCGAGAGTGCCGCCTACGAGGGTACGTGCCTCACGAATAAAGTGGCATGGGAAGCACAGGAGTTCGGCTGGACAGCACAGAGCACGGCAGCCCTGGCCTCGACGTCCGACATGAGTGCCGACTACGACCTCGCCTACCTCGTACGCTTCTCCTCGACAGGCAGCAAGAGCTACCTCAACTCGCAGGGCAACATCACGAAATGGATGCTCAAGGACGGCGAGGGCGAGTGGTCGGTGTGGTGCGTGTATGAGGTGCAGGGCGACATCCCCGAGGAGCCCGACCCCGAGCCCGTGGAGGAAGACCCTGACCGTTGCACGGGCGTGCCGGCCTACCGCATCCCCTGCGGCACCTTCACCGCCGCCACCTACCTCACCAGCATCTCGGTGACGGGCGAGGGTGTGCTGGGCGACTTGGATTACCAACCTGCCAAACCCACCTCCAAAATCAACATCTATACCGCACAACGCCTTACCGTGGCCCGCGGCGGAACGATGACGATACGGTCAACAGTGAGCAGTGAGCAGGCTACGGTCTACACCCTCTTTGCCGACCTCGATGGCGACGGAATCTTCGAGGAGCAGACGAGCGACCTGGAGGCCCAGTTCACCATACCTTCTGAGACGCGCGTCATGGGACGCCTGCGTGTGCGCATAGACAAGAACAACGGCACAGCCAACGCCGACCTCTGGGGTGCGTATTACGACTTCCCGCTCTACTTCGCCGATGCCACGCCAGGACGCGCCCTCTCACTCCGGGTGAACAGCACGGGACGAGGCACGGTGTCCATCAATGGAGGCACGGCTGCCGAGCAGACCACGGCCACCTTCCAGCGCGGCGACAGCGTGACCATAGAGGCCATCCCCACCCGAGGTTACGGCTTCCTGGGCTGGCAGAAAGACCGCTGCATCATCTCCAAGTCGGCGCGTCTCACCCTCGCCATGACCGACAACAAAGACCTCACGGCACTCTTCGGCACCGCCAACGAGTACACTATCCACATCATCGGACTCAAGGACGGACAGGAGGGCGGACTCGTCATCGACGGCACCACGCTGCACGACGGCGACACCTTTGCCTGCTCTGGCGCTCCCGTGGCAGGTGTAGATTATACCATCCTTCCCGTGGAGGGACTCGGCTGCGCCGTCACCACCGAAGGTTCCACCCTCGTCCTCGCCTACTTCATCACCGACCAGGCCCTCATTGACCCCACCAACAAGTACCAACTCATCTGTCAGCGCGGTACCGTCCATTACAAAACCGGCGACACCTACCTCATCAACACCAAGACACAGGACTACCCCGCCGAGAATGCCGAATGGGTCATAGAGCCCACCACCGACGGTTACTTCTTCTACAACGTAGGCGCAGCACAGTACCTCTGTGCGGGCAGTTCCTACGCTCTGAAGGACACCCCCTCCGACCCCCTCACCATACACAATACACAAAACAGCGCCTACCCCTTCTACCTCATGATGGGTGCCAAGTACTTCAACATCGGCGGCTCGTATCAGCTTGTCATCGATAGCTGGAGTACCCTCGACGCTGGCAACCAATTCCGCTTCGTCTATGTGGGAGAACATGCGACAGGATTGGAGGACATGGATGGTTCGACTTCGCTCACCAATCATATCGGAGACGTTGGGAACTGTTACGATCTCGCCGGCACCCGCGTGGTACGCCCCCATAGAGGCATCTACATCACGGGCGGCAAGAAGCATGCTCTTATAAAATAGAAAAAACGGCTACCACATGAAGAAAATCTTGTTGGCGACCTCCCTGCTCGCCATGATGTTGCAGACCTTGGCGGCTGGTAAACACACCTACACGCTGTTTAGCGATGGCATGCCCAGTGATGCCGTCGTGGTCATCAACGGTCAGGAGTTTCGCAGCCTCAACGCCCAGGGTGACCAGACCATCGAGCTGGACACGCTCACCGCCGACGATGTCACCGTGAGGGTGGGCGGAGGCTATCTGGCCAAGGTGAGCGTAGACAATACGCACTATCAGGTTGATGTCCGCTTCGTGTCGTTCTTCATCCCCACCGCAGCCATCAACGCCGAGAAGCAGTTCCCCTACCTCCTCCATATGCCCGCCGCCTACATCCGCAAGAGCGGCACCAACCTCGTACATACCACGGTGCGTGCCGAGGCCGACAAGTTCCTCTTCATCGAGAAAGAACAGGGGCAGTACTACCTCTACGACAAGACCGCCAAGTGCTACCTCTACTACACCGCCACCACCAACGGCAGCAGCACGAAGGCAACCTCGGGCAGCAATGTCAGGTACACACCACTCAGGGCTTCGGCAGGGACCTGGCAGCTGCTCATGCTCTCCGACCAGACCGTGGCCATCATCCCCGGCTCCATCAGCAAGCCCAGCACCAGCAGCGCAGCGCTCAACTTCACAGGAGGCGTCAACAACAACTGCGTACTGAATCTGTGGACGGCAAACGATGCCAACTCGGCCTGGGAGATCCTCGACCCCGCCAGCGGCTCCATGCCCTGCGCCACACTTGTCTATGCCCTGCCAGGAGCACCCTACATCCACAAGCTGGTCACAAGCGAGGGCGAGACAGTCGTCAGTGTCGATTTCGGTCTGCTCTCCACCCTCTCACTCAAGGACGACCGCGCCAGCGTAGGCAATAGATACAAATACGTAGCGGGGACAGCACCCACCAACGAGGGCGAATACACCTACACCGTCCACCTCGAGAACACCGACGGCGAGGCCACACAAGTCAAGGTACGTCTCGTCGTCAGCAGTCATCTCCAGTCACCCACGCCCATGATGGGGTGGCTCACCTGGAACTGGTTCTCTCGCGCCATCAGCCACGACAAGATGGTGGCCATAGCCCAAGGCATGCAGAAGCACGGACTCATTGATGCCGGCTTCAGCACCATCGTCCTCGATGATGCCTGGGCCACACCCACCTCCGACAAGTCGGCACTCACCTACGACCCCGCCAAGTTCCCCCAAGGCATCAGCGGACTGAAGACGGCCCTCCAGGGCATCAACGGCCGACTGAAGGTGGGGCTCTACAGCGATGCCGGTTCCATGACCTGCGAGAACTACCAACCAGGCTCCTACGGCTACGAAGCCGAGCATCTCGCCCTCTTCAACTCGTGGGGCGTGGATATGCTCAAGTACGACTATTGTAACAGTCAGGCTAGCACACGGGTCAGCTACACCCAGATGGGACAGGCCATAGCCCAGCTCAACCAGACACGTAAGGCCGAGGGGATGATACCTTTTGTCTTCAACATCTGCGAATGGGGCAAGACACAGCCCTGGCTTTGGGGGGCCGAGGCAGGAGGCTCCAGCTGGCGGTCCACCAGCGATGCCCGCGAAGACTGGATTGGCACGAACGGCCGTCCCGGTGTGCTGGCAGGCGTAGATGAGACACGCCGTCTGTGGATGTACGCTGGTGTCAACCGTTTCAATGACCTCGACATGATGTGCATCGGCCTGCACGGTCTAGGCGGTCCCAGCAATAACACGGCCAGCCATATGTCCAACGGCGGTACCATCAAGGGGCTCACCGATGCACAGGCACGCACCCAGATGTCCCTCTGGTGTATGCTCGCCAGTCCGCTCACCCTCACGTGCGACCTGCGTCCTACCCCTAAGGGCGAGGCCAACAGCGGCGTCACCCTGCCCACTCCCCTCATCACGAAGGCCGACATAGAGACGCTCACCAATGCCGAGATCATCGCCATCAACCAAGACACGTTGGGACAGCAGGCCGAGTATATGGAGGCACTCTCTACCGGACAGACCGACTACGCCGACACGGGCTACGACATCTACGTCAAGGACCTCACCCAAGGCCGCTGCGCCGTCTCTGTCACCAACCGCAGCACCTCTGCCATCAGCGTCCCAGCCCTGCCGCTCGCCGACCTCTACATGTCGTCTAGTGACACTTACATCTGTCGCGACGTATGGTCCAAGACCCAGAAAGAAGTCTGTGGTACCCTCGTGGTAGGGGCCCTCAAGGCCTGCGAGACTAAGGTCTTCGTCCTCACGCCCACGACAGTCCCCTCTGCCATCACATTACCCTCTGCCGCCACATCATCCCCAAACGGCACGACCTACGACCTCGGAGGACGCAAAATGGCGACACCCCGCAAAGGCATCGCCATCAAGGACGGGAAAAAGAGTCTCATGAATTGACAATGCTCATGCCGAGCATACAACCACATCGGGCCTGCAACGATTGTTGCGGGCCCGATGTATGTATAGGGGTATGCATGACAATAGCGACTCCTCAGAGTTGCTGCATGTCGTGGAGGCGTTTGTAATAGCCGTCGAGGGCGATGAGTTCCTCATGCGTGCCGTGCTCTACGATGGCGCCTTCGTGGAGGACATAAATCTGATGGGCGTGGCGTATGGTGGAGAGACGGTGGGCTATGGCGATGGTGGTGCGGGACTGCATGAGACGCTCCAGAGCCTGCTGCACCAAGCGTTCCGACTCAGTGTCGAGGGCCGAAGTAGCCTCGTCGAGGATGAGGAGGGGCGGGTTCTTGAGGATGGCACGGGCGATGCTGATGCGCTGACGCTGTCCACCCGAGAGACGACAGCCACGGTCACCAATCATGGTGTCGTAACCCTGAGGGCTCTCCATGATGAAGTCATGGGCATTGGCAATACGAGCCGCCTGCTCCACCTGCTCGCGTGTGGCACCTTCCACGCCAAAGGTGATGTTGTTGAAGAACGTATCGTTGAAGAGGATGGCCTCCTGATTGACGTTGCCGATGAGGCTGCGGAGGTCGGCGATGCGGAGGTCGCGGACGTCCTTGCCATCGATGAGGAGGGAACCAGAGGTGACGTCGTGGTAACGGGGGATGAGATCCACGAGGGTACTCTTGCCCGAGCCCGACTGTCCCACGAGAGCAATGGTTTGACCCTTGGGGATGGTGAGGCAGATGTCATGGAGCACCTCGCGCTCGCCGTCGTAGGAGAACGAGACATGGCGCAACTCCACAGCCTGCTGGAACGACGAGAGTGGCTGGGGCTCGGCAGGATCGGTGATGGGGTTCTCGGCCTGGAGGATGAAGTCGATGCGGTCCATGGCAGCGAGGCCCTGAGGGATGAAATAGGTGGCACGCGCCAGCTCCTTGATGGGGTTGATAACGCTGTAGAGCATGACCATGTAGAAGATGAACATGGAGGCAGGTATGGTGGACGAGTCATTGAGGATGAGCCATCCGCCGAAGAGGAGGACGATGACGATGACGACGGTGCCCATGCACTCGCTCACGGGGTGAGCAGCAGCTTGACGTATGCTCATGCTGTTCATGGCGTGGCGATGGAGGTTGTTGGTGCGGACGAAGCGAGCTGCCATCTTATCCTCGGCGATGAAGGCTTTGATGATGCGCAGTCCCCCCAGTGTCTCTTCAATCTCGGCGAGGAGCTGTCCCCAGAGGGTCTGGGCTGTCTTGGAGTCGCGCCGCAGCTTCTTGCCCAGCGAGCCCAAGGCCCACATGACGGCGGGCGCGAAGACGATGACGAAGAGGGTCATCTGCCAGCTGGTGAAGAAGAGGACAAAGAGATAGATGATGATGGCGATGGGTTGGCGTATAAGCATGTCGAGGGAGTTGGAGATGGCCGTCTCCAGCACCTGCACGTCGGCACTCATGCGGGCCATGATGTCGCCTTTGCGCTCCTCCGAGAAGAACCCGAGGGGGAGTCGCAACACCTTGTTGTAAATCTGCACGCGCATGTCGCGCACGAGGCCCGTACGCAGGGGCGCCATGAAGGCAGAGGAGGCAAAGTAGCCCGCCGTCTTGAGTACTGTCATGCCCACGAGGAAGACGCTCATGAGGCAGAGGGTATAGAAGGCACCGTCTGTGGCGATGAGGTCCTGGACCCAGGCATAGGCGTTGCCCACGATGATATCCTTGTCGAGGTGGTGCCAATCCACAGGCCGGTAGGTATAGACTTTCTGCTCGGTCTTGAAGAGGATGTTGAGGATGGGTACCAGGGTAAGGAACGAGAAAACGTTGAGCCACTGCGAGACGAAGTTGAGCACCACGCTCCAGGTGAGGTAGCCACGGTAGGGCCCCAGGTAGCGATGCAGGATATGCAGGAACTGGCGAAACATAGCGGTCAGGCGGTATAGGTGGTGAGTTCTATGCTGCGGCTGATGACGGCACGCATGTCGGCAAGGGTATCGACGAGGTGGGAGGCGCGCACCTGCACCATGGCATTGCCCAAAGCAGTACCCTCGGCGGGACCGGCGATGACGGGGATGCCCAGGGCCTGGGCGGTGAAGCGCATGAGATGGCTGTTGAGCGAACCGCCACCGATGACGTGGAGGCGCTGGATATCGACATCGGAGAGGTCGTGCAGCATCTGGATGACCTCGGCATAGCGCGCCGCGAGGCTGCGGAAGATGACGCGAACATAGTCGGCAGGTGTCTGAGGCAGGGCTTGACCGGTACGGTGCAGGAAGGTGTCGATGGCCTGGGTCATGCTGTCGGGATGGGCGAAGAGGGGGTCATCTGGCTGGATGAGGCTCGCACACTCCGATTCCAGACAGAGGGCATTGAGGACATTGACATCCTGGGGCACAGCGCCCGTGCGATTCCATTCTTTGCGACACTGCTCAAAGATCCACAGTCCACAGATATTCTTAAGGAAGCGTGTGGTGCCATCGAGACCACCCTCGTTGGTGAAGTTCTGGGCATAGCTGTCATCGTTGATGACAGCATGGGAGGACTCGACACCGAGGAGCGACCAAGTGCCACAGCTGAGGTAGGCGTAGTGGGCATCCTGGGTAGGTACGGCGGCCACGGCAGAGGCGGTGTCGTGACTACCCACGGCAACGACGGGGATGGGACCGAGGCCCGTGGCTCGCTGCACCTGAGTCGTGAGGCTGCCGACGACGGTGCCTGGCTGGACAAGACGTCCGAAGCGTTCACGCGGCAGGTTCAGGGTGCAGAGGATGTCGGCATCGAGGTCGCCCGTCTGGGGATTGAGCATCTGCGAGGTGCTGGCCACGGTGTATTCGCACACAGACTCGCCAGTGAGCATGCGGATGAGGGCATCGGGCATGAAGAGTATCTTGTCGGCGTGGCTGAAGGCGAGGTGGCCAAGCTGCTGTTGTGTATAAAGCTGGAAGAGCGAGTTGAAGGGCATGAACTGGATGCCTGTGCGGGCATAGAGTTCGGCAGCGGGCATGCACTGGTCCCAGTAACGTTCCATGGCTCCGTCTGTATAGGCATCGCGGTAGCAGTGGGGCAACCCGAGGAGTTGGCCGTCACGTCCGAAGAAGGCAAAGTCGCACCCCCAGGTATCTATGCCGATGCTCTGGAGTTGAATGTCTTCGGCTGCGACGGTCTGCAGCGCCTTGAGCACCTCGTTGTAGAGGTGGGGCAGGTCCCAGTAGAGATGTCCGCCGACGGGTATCTGGGGGTTGTCGAAGCGAGTGAGCTGGCGCATGCTGATGCGCCCGTCGTCGTAGGTGGCGAGTACCGAGCGTCCGCTGGTGGCTCCGAGGTCGATGGCAAGGAAGTTCATATTTTTTATAGATCTAAGGTCAACGGTCTGCGGCGAAGACGCGCTCAATGTCGCGGCGGTAGAGATAGCAGGCCCAGAGGAAATACGCACCAGCCAAAATCCAGAGGGCAAGACTCTCGGCGTGGATGTCATCGACGCATGCACCCATGCCAGAGATGCGGACATAGGCGTTGATGCCGTGTGTAGAGGGTGCAAACATGCCTACGAACTTCCAATACCAGGGGATGGAGGCACTGGGCCATGAGACACCCGAGAGGAAGAGCAGGGGGACCGACATGAATACATAGATGAGGATACAGTCCTCACGATGGCGCACGACACGTGAGAGGGCAAAGCCCAGGAAGGTGGAGGCCATGACGTAGGGGATGATGAAGTGCAGGAAAGTGCCAAAGTGGGTGAGCGCAGGCAAGGTGAAGATGCGGGTGACGCAGACGTTCATGTAGCATGCCATGACGAGGAAGATGAGGATGTAGGGCAGGCCACGACCCAGCACGATGGTGAAGGCGTGGCGGTAGTCGTCGTGACGGGGAATGAAATGGTCGCCGAAGCGCTCGCGATAACGACCCGTGGACATGCTGATGGAGAGGACCAGAGCCTGCTGTATAATGAGCATGAGGACACCGGGGATGAGGAAGGCTGCAAAGCCTCCCTGAGGATTGTAGAGCATGACATGCTCGAAGTCGATGGGTTTGGCAGCCACCTGTTCCTCGCGGGGTGTGGATGGACCCTGCTTCTCATAGACCTTGATGTGGCGGTTCATGTCCTGCGCCACGTTGACGACACCGAGATAGACCACTTTGTAGAAGAGCATACTGGTGAGGTCGCTGTAGATGCCCACCACGGTCTGACGGCCTTGCCAGAGGTCATCGTCGAAGGTGTCAGGGATGCGCACGATGGCATAGACCTCGCGACGACGCATGAGTTCGCGGGCCTCGTCCATGTTGACGGCATGACGGGCCACCAAAACCTCGGGGGTGGCGTTGACACGACATATGAACTCGCGCGAACGCGACGTCTTGGAGTCATCGACGACGCAGACGGGGAGCTCGCGCTGCACTTCGGTGGAGTAGATGAGGGCGTAGAGCAAGGGATAGCCCAGAGGCAGCAGGACTGTGAAGATGAGAATCCCCTCGTCGTGGCAAATCTGACGGAACTCGTCGAAGAAGATATGGAAGAGACGTCTGAAGAACTTGCTCATGGGATATATTCGGTGTAGAGGAAGGCGTTATGCAACCTACGCCCCATGAAGAGGGGGAGCACCATGAAGCCTACGAGGGCTGCGATATGCCACCACACATAGGAGATGGGGTAGCCGTTGAGGGCCTGGTTGACATAGATGACAAAGTAGTGGCGCAGCGGGAAGATGTTGGCCATGAGCTGGAAAGGCATGTACATGGCGTTGACGGGATAGCTGAATCCTGAGAGGGAGAAGCTCATGACGCCGAGCAGCGAGCAAGCGCTCATGGAGAAGCGCATCTGACCTGGGAAGAACTCGTACATAACGATGCCGAAACTCTGGGCGGCCAATACGGCGAGGACAGCCAGAGCCATCATGACACCCAAACCACAGTGGCAGGGGAAGCCGAGGTAGATGTAGAAGATGGCATCGACAATCCAGAAGAGGAGGGTGTAGAGAATGGTCTGGGGCAGGAGTTTGCCTATGACGGCCACCCACACATTGCCCGCTGCACGCTGGAGGAGCACACGTTGACGACCTCGCTTCCACTCATTGCCCAACGAATAGCAGGTGGAGAGCATGATGACGAGCAGCAGGATACCGGGCACGAGCATGTTGGAGAGCACGATGGAGTAATTGAGTCGTGGGTTGCCCAGGGGATGACTCTCCACGACAATGGGTTGCAGCACACCCATGACAGCATGTTCGGGAACGCCCTTGGCTTGCATGGTGGCTCGGGTGATGGCAAGTCCCATCATCTCGGACATCTTGCGCATGTCCTTCATCAAGAGGCTGGCAGGGACATAGTAGCAGTCGTTGGTGAAGAACGACACCTTGGGCTGACGGCCCGTGATGGCATCGGTGGTGAGACCCTCGGGGATGAAGAAGAAGGCATAAATCTCGCCGCGCTGCATGGCCTCTCGGGCCCGCGTGAAGTTCTCGTAGTGACGGAGGTCGGTCTCCTGCATGGAGCCCAAGGTGCGCACCATAGCACGCGTGATGGAGGTGTTGTCCTCATCGACGATGCCGGCAGGCAACTTGGTGGGCAGCCCGCTGCTCATCATGGAGGTGAAGAGCAACAGGAAGAGCAGCGGCGCCAAGACCATGGTGAAGAAGAAGAGAGGGTTCTTGACGAAGGTGCGCAACTCGCGCCGCGAAATCTTCCAGAGGCATGTGAAGACCTTACGCATGTTTCAAGAGTTCAAGAGTTCAAGGGTTCGATGGTCAACGGTCCGCCTATTCTTCTTCCTTGATGATGGCGGTCATGCCAGCCAGGATGTCGTGGATGTCGGCGGTGTTGACGGGGAGGGCCACCACTTCAAAGGTCTTGAGGTCGTAGTTGTCGAGGGCCTTGGTGGCCTTCCAGGTCGAGTAGGAGCCCATGACCTTCATGTTGCTGATGCGCACCTGGAGCTGACGGTCCACAGCGGGAACATAGACGGTGTACTCGGTCCCTGTCTTGAGCTCGGGCAATTTGTCCTCGCGAATGGTGAAGACGAACTTGACCTGATCGGTGAGAGCGACATTCATGACGGGAGCACCCGTGCCGACAAGCTCGCCCAACTTGGGGAAGATCTCGGTGACGACGCCGTCTTCGTAGGCAGTGAGGGCTGTCTCGTTGATGTAGCCCTCTACCTCGCTGATGGCGCCACGGGCACGGGCTACCTGAGCCTGCGCTGCTGCCTTGTCTTCGGCACGGGCGCCGTTGACAGCCATGTCGTACTGACTCTTGGCAGCACGCTCGGTGGCCTGCATGGCGGTGAGCTGAGCATAGGCCTCGTCGTACTTCTGCTGGGCGATGACGCCTTCGTCATGGAGACGTTGCACACGGGCGAAAGTCTTCTCGGCCACTTCCACGCCCGCCTTGGCTTTCTGCCACATCTCGTAAGCTCCTTGTATCTGCTCCTGGCGCGCCCCGTTGCGAGCCTTCTGCTCGATCGCCATGGCAGCGCTCTCAGCGGCCTCTGCCTGACTGAGCTTGGCCTCGACGATGGGGGCCGAGAGGATGGCGAGGGTGTCGCCCTTGCGGACGTGGTCACCCGTCTGGACACGGAATTCCTGAATGCGTCCGGGTACCATGCTCGAGACGCGGTACTCGGTGGTCTCTGCCTCGCCTTGTAATACTTCTTCGGGCTGAGGCAGTGCCAGTCCTACGACAAAGACGAGTACCACGACGAAGAAAATCACCATGGCAATGACCACCAGATTCGTGAAATTAAATCTTCTTGAAGCCATAATTCTATGTATTTATTTCTACTTATAAATCGTTCCGAGAGCACGGCTGAGATAGACATCGGCCAGATGCAAGTCCACCTCGGCCTCGACCTTGGTGGCATGGGCCTGCAACCAGGCGGTCTGGGCACCCAGGACATCGCTCACGGGGATGACACCCTCCTCCAGACCCAGATTGGCGGTACGCAGGTTCTCGTCGGCATGTTCCAGGGTGCGTGTGGCGGTGTTGAGACGCTCGCGGGCTTCCTGCAGTTTCTGACGGCTCTGGTTAACCTGCAGCGTAATCTTCTCCTGCACATCCTGCGACTCGAGGGCTGCGATGGTGGCCTCAGCCTTGGCCTGACGCACCTTGTAGATGCGCTCGCCCCAGGTGACGATGGGTATCTTGAGCATGACGCCCACGTTCCACATTCCCTTGAAATCCTTCTCGTAGCTATTGAAGAGGCTGGGACTGGTGGCGGTGTAGCCTCCCATGAGAGCCAGCTGCGGGAGGTACTCGGCACGGGCCACCTTCACCTGCTCCTCGCGCACCTTGGCAGCAAGTTCCAGAGCCTGTATCTCGGGACGGGTTGCCATGGCCTGAGCCACAAAAGTGGTGTCCTCGAACTCATTCTGCACCACCACGGGGGCCTCATCCTCGCGAGCCTCGTCCTCGAGGGTGAACTGAGCATCGAGAGGGAGGCCACACAACTGGGCCAGAGCCATGCGCGAGAGGACGAGGCCGTTGTTGACCTGGATGACAGCCAATTCGGCCTCGTTGACTTTCACCTTCACCTTGAGACCGTCGGCCTTGGTGGCCATGCCAGCCTCGACGAGCTTGGAGACATCCGTGTCGAGTTTCTGCACGAGGGCGAGGAATCCTTCGGCAAGCTCTTTCTTGCTCTGCAGCGCCACGATGCGCCAGTAGGCCTCATCGACACCCACGACGACATCCTGTAGTGCCATGTCGTGTTTCTGGGCCGCTATCTGTTCGGCATATTTGGTAATGTGGTCGTAGGCCACAATCTTACCACCCATGTAGATGGGCTGGGTGAGCATGACGGTGGCGGCGAAGAGGTTGCGGGTATCGGTCTCGAAGGCGCTGACGACTTTCTGTCCGGCAGCATCGAGCTTGTCGGACACCGACGCGAGCACCTTATTGTAGGCCTCGGCAGTCCCCGCGATGAGGGGGTTGAGGTACTGCTGCACAGTGGGGTCGGCGAGGAGCTGCTGCAGGATGGGGTAGCTCTGGAGGAGCTGCTGCACTTGAGGCGTCTGCAGGAAGGCCGAGGCATCAAAGCCCTGAGGCAGGGCTATGCTGGAGGTCAGGCTCGTACCCAGGTTGTTCAGCGTGTTCTTCTGGTCGCTGTTGAGGAGCGAAATGGAACGACTGAAGTGCTGGTAGGTCCCCATGGCCGATATCTTGGGGAGGTAGTTGGTGACAGTGGCCTTGTGCTGCCAGTGGGCTGCCTCGCTATTGAGTTCGCTGATGCGCAGCTCTTTGTTGTTGTTCAGAGCCAAAGCCCGGCAACTGTCGAGCGACAGCCCCTGAGCCAGAGTCGTCTGCACCAAGGCGGCCATCGTGACTGTCAGAATACATTTCTTGAACATAGTCATGTCGTTATCCTTGTATGGTTGATATCATCTCTTGGACGGTGAGCATCTGCTGCTGGCCCGTGGTCATGTTCTTGAGGTTGAACTTGCCCTCAGCCATCTCGGTCTCGCCTGCCAAAGCCACGAAGGGGATGCCCTGGGCATTGGCATAGGCCATTTGTTTCTTCATCTTGGCAGCATCGGGGAATATCTCGGTACTGATGCCAGCCTGCCTACACTGTCGAGCGGCAGCCATGGCGTAGACGACTTCTGGCTGTCCGAAATTGACGAAGAGCAGCTGCGTCTGTGTGGTGATGGCCTGGGGGTAGAGGTCGAGTTGGTTGAGGACATCATAGATGCGGTCGGCACCAAAGGAGATGCCCACACCCGAGAGACCCGGCATGCCGAAGATACCCGTGAGGTTGTCGTAGCGTCCGCCCCCCGTGATGCTGCCTATCTGCACATCGAGGGCCTTGACCTCGAAGATGCAGCCAGTGTAGTAGTTGAGGCCACGAGCCAGGGTGAGATCGAGTTCCATCGCGTTGTGGAGACCGAGACCTTCCAGTGTCTGCAGTACATACTCCACCTCGTCGATGCCACGCAAGCCGGTCTCGCTGTCGGCAAGGACCTGTCGCATAGTGTCGAGTTTCTGGGCATTGGTACCACTGAGCTGTATGATGGGTTGCAGACGGTCGATGGCGTCGGCAGGGATGCCCGCCTCGGCCAACTCGGCATTCACATTGTCGAGGCCTATCTTATCGAGCTTGTCGATGGCCACGGTGATATCCACAATCTTGTCGGCCTGCCCTATCATCTCGGCAATACCGCTCAGAATCTTGCGGTTGTTGATTTTGATGCATACGCGTATGCCAAAACGGTCAAAGACCTCATCGACAATCTGCATGAGTTCCACCTCGTTGAGGAGGGAGTCAGATCCCACCACGTCGGCATCGCACTGGTAGAACTCGCGGTAACGGCCTTTCTGCGGACGGTCGGCACGCCACACGGGCTGTATCTGGAAACGGCGGAAAGGCAGATTGAGTTCGTCGCGGTGTTGAACGACATAACGGGCAAAGGGCACGGTGAGGTCATAGCGAAGTCCTTTCTCGCAGAGGCATGCTGCCAGTCGGGGGGTGCCACCAGCGGTGAACTCTTCGGGGGCTATGCCTTGAAGAAAGTCACCCGAATTGAGAATCTTGAAGAGCAACTTGTCGCCTTCCTCGCCATACTTGCCCATGAGGGTGGAGAGGTTCTCTATCGAAGGGGTCTCAATCTGGCGAAAGCCATAACGGGCATAGACGCTACGGATGGTATCGAAGATATAGTTGCGACGCGCCATCTCGGCAGGACCGAAGTCGCGCGTACCTTTTGGGATGCTTGGTTTCTGTGGCATGAAGCGGTTTTTTTGTAGGGTGGGTTCTATAAATTACTTTCAGGCGGTTTCGGGATTTATTTCGAGCAGATTGCTCTTTTGAATAAGGAAGAGTAGCGGGCTACCAAAACATCAATAAGGATTGGGCGCGTAGCGACCATATGAAAATGAGCAAGATGCCGAAAGAAAACCGGAAACGCAGAAAAGTTTAATATCTCTCATTACCAAAGTGTCGTCTCTTAAACGTGGAATTTATAGAACACACCGTAGGGGCACACAGCACCCACTGATGAATTTAGGGCGCAAAGGTACCGTTTCCTCCCCATTCGGCCAAGGAAAAGGAAAGAAAATCTAATTAAATAGATTTTTAAGGCGTACTTTTAAGGATTTTTTAACCTCTACATACGGCCACCGCCGCCACCAGGGCCTCCCATGCCACCGCCGCCCGGGCCTCCAAAGCCACCACGACTGCCGCCTCCTTCGCCACGGCCGCCACCTTCGCCTTCGCCACGACCAGAACCGCGCATGCCATCCTCCCCCATCATCTCCACCTGTTCGCGCATGGCACGACGCGACTCGCGGGTGCCAAAGGCATTGCAGCGATAGATGATGGTGAGCATGCCGTAGCTGGAGATGCGGTCGCTGTCGGAGTCGGTT
>R18__coassemble_1215_pt1 | contig 60642 bp, 46 predicted proteins | sample R18__metabat2_high_PE_031 | metagenome-assembled genome bin R18 | reverse complement strand
GCCAGCTCTCGACATCAGTTCGAGAATCGACCAGGGCCTCGGGCCCGATGAGAATGGTCACAGTAAGGAGGTGACCTTGAGGCACGGAGCCTCAGAAGAGAATCGATTATGGCAACCAAAGTTAGCAGCGTGCGCAACGTAGAGCAGAACGAGGAGACCTATATGCGCTCTTTTTCGGCGATATGTCTCTCACAACACGGCGAAAGTAGGCTGCACCTCGGGAATAAAAGAAAAAACCTGCGGATTTTCTTTGTATTCCGCTCGGTTTGCACTACCTTTGCAGCGTTTTTAATGAACGCTATCATGCTGGACAAGATCAAACAACTCCTGGACGAAGTGTCGCAACTCAGCGCAAGCAGCGCAGAGGAGGCCGAGGCACTGCGCATCAAATACCTGAGCAAGAAGGGCGAGATATCGGCCCTGATGAATGATTTCCGCTCCGTGCCTGCCGAGATGAAGAAGGAGGTGGGCATGCGCATCAATGAGTTGAAGGACAAGGCTACACAGCGCATCAACGAGCTGAAGCAGCAGGCAGCAGCCTCTGCCACAGCATCGGCACTGGATAACTTGGACCTGACACGCACGGCCTATCCCATACATCTGGGTACACGACACCCGCTCACAATCGTGAAGAACGAGATCGTGGATATCTTCTCGCGTCTGGGCTTCACCCTGGCCGAGGGGCCCGAGGTGGAGGATGACTGGCATGTGTATTCGTCCATGAACTTCGCCGACGACCATCCCGCCCGCGATATGCAGGACACGTTCTTCGTGGAGTCGCACCCCGACATCATCCTGCGCTCGCACACGAGCAGCGTGCAGGCCCGTGTGATGGAGCGCACACAGCCCCCCATCCGCGTCATCTGTCCGGGACGCGTCTATCGCAACGAGGCCATCAGCGCACGTGCCCATTGCTTCTTCCATCAGGTGGAGGGTCTGTACATAGACCGTAACGTGTCGTTCAAGGACCTGAAACAGGTGCTGCTCCTCTTTGCGCAGGAGATGTTCGGTCCCGATACGCAGATACGTCTGCGTCCGTCCTATTTCCCCTTCACCGAGCCCAGTGCCGAGATGGATATCTCGTGCCACCTCTGTGGCGGCAAGGGCTGCTCGTTCTGTAAGCATACGGGGTGGGTGGAAATCCTGGGCTGCGGCATGGTGGATCCCGCCGTGCTGGAGGCCAACGGCATAGACAGCACACAATATACGGGCTATGCTTTCGGTATGGGCATTGAGCGCATCACCAACCTGAAGTATCAGGTGAAGGACCTTCGTATGTTCTCGGAGAATGATGTGCGCTTCCTGGAGGAGTTCCAGGCAGCCAACTGAGGCCCGAGCTTTTTTTAGGTGGGTTCTATAATATAGAACACACCGTTATCCTATGAACTTGGCGAGCGTGGCGGTCAGCTCGTGGATGTCGATGGGCTTGGCGACGTGGTCGTCCATGCCCGCCTCGCGGCTCTTCTGCTTGTCCTCCTCGAAGGCGTTGGCCGAGAGGGCGACAATGGGAGCCTTCAGTCCAGGCATCTGCTTGCGGATCTCGCGCGTGGCAGCGTAGCCGTCCATCACGGGCATCTGGATGTCCATGAGTATGGCGTCGTAGTAGTCGGGTTCGTGCTCCAACACGGTGGCCACGGCCTGGCTGCCATCCACGGCGGTCTCCACCACCATGCCGTGCATCTCGAGGATGGCGGTGGCTATCTCGCGGTTGAGCTCGTTGTCCTCCACCAGCAGGATGCGTCGTCCCGTGAGGTCTATCTCGGCCTGGGCCGTCTCTTCCACCTGGGTCTTCGCGTCGTCCTCCAGCACCTGGAAGGGCAGGTTCACCACGAACGTGGAGCCCTCGCCCTGCTGGCTCTTGCACGATATCTCGCCTCCCATGAGCACCACCAGTTTCTGTGCCAGCGAGAGTCCCAGTCCCGTGCCTTGTATGCCGCTGATGGTGGAGGTCTCCTCTCGGGCGAAGTCCTCCCACATGTGCTGCTGGAACTCCTCGCTCATGCCTATGCCGTTGTCCTGCACCCAGAAGCGGTACATGGCCACGCCATTCTTGGGGTCGGTGGTCTGCTCGAAGGCCACGTGCACCTTGCCGCCGTTGGGGGTGTATTTGATGGCATTGCTGATGAGGTTCACGCACACGCGGTCCACGCGCGGCCGGTCTATGAACACCTTGTTGTTGCGCACGGCCGAGGTGTCGTAGGTGAGGCAGATATCCTTGGCGCGGGCTTGCTGCCCCATCACCTCCATCATCTGCGCCGTGGACTCCTCTATGTCGGTCACCTCCTCGTGCAGATGCACCTTGCCGCTCTCGATGCGGCTCATGTCCAGGATGTCGTTGATGAGCGAGAGCAGCATGTTGCCGGCATACTCCACCTTGTCCAGGTTCTCGCGCACGCGGTCGGGCTTGTCCAGGTTGTCCTTGGCCAACTTGGTGAAGCCTATGATGGCGTTCATGGGCGTGCGTATGTCGTGGCTCATGTTGAAGAGGAAGTCGGTCTTGGCCTGGCTGGCGTGCTTGGCAACGGCAAGAGCCTGCTGAAGCTCACGCTCGCGGCGCTCATTCTCCTCCACGCTCTTGGTGATGTCGGTGAAGGCAAGACCCGCGTGGTCGGGGTCCACTCCCCTCGTAATGATAAAGCGGTACCATTTCTGCTCGTCGCCAGAGATGTCGCGCATATAGATGGAGAAAGCATCCTCCGTCAGCAACCTCTCCCTGATGTATGAAGGCTGCACGGCCTCCACCATCTTCTCTCTGTCGTCGGGATGCACGCACTCGAGGATGTAACGGGTGATAGAGACCAGGTAGTTATCTATCTTTCCGTATTTCTCTTCGACGTAGTCTGCGCGACTGAACACATGTTGTGAGCAGTCATTCAGGTTGACATAGTAAGCGGATACATACATCCCGAGGAAGGATTCCTTGAAGATGCTCGTCAGCTCGTCCCTCACCCGGTTGATCGCGTCCATCTTGTTCTGTGCCGACACGCCGGCGAGCAGGGTCTTCTCAACGAGGTACGTCAGGAACCATATGGACAGGAGAGACACGCACAGACAGACGAAACGCAGCGCCAGGTTGGTGATGAAGCCTGCGTCCTGCACAGGGAGCAACTGTGGCTGGATCAGCCAGGATAGCAGCAGAGACACTATCATTTCCGCGGTGACGACAAGGACGAAGCGGCTACTGAGCAGGAAGGCCGACAGGAGGACGAAAAAGACCACAAAGGCCCAGAGGTCCGTCGCCGGGAACAAGTAGATGATGAGGTTGAACTGGAGAGGAAGAATGGTGCCGAGCAGGAACTCCGCCCTTCTGCGGACCTTGACCATAGGCTGGTTGCGCACGAAGCCATTTCTCCAGAAACCGAATACGACGGAAAGGATATAACTGAAGGAGATGAGGTCGAACGCTATGAGCCAGCCCCAAGTCACGTCGGGGTAACTGCCAAGTGCCTTGAGTACCGTGAAGGTGACGGCAGCAATAGCGGCCGTGCTGGGAAAAAACGTCAGCAGTAGCTTGAACACACCTTTGAGGTATGCTTCCAAGGCCGTTTTAGAAATCTTGCTCATGCTGCTTTGGTGGTCTCAGAGGGTTCTAGGGTCTATCCGTGCTGGAGCCAGGTGTCGGCTTCCTCGTAGAGGCGCTCGATGGTCTCGGGACGGTCGTGGCCGGGGAGGTCCTGGTAGATGTTGATGCCGGCACGTTTCTGCAGGTAGGCCAGGCACTGACAGGCGGGACGGAACTGGGCCATCTCTGCGGGGTCCATGTGTACGGCCTCGGCGGGGTAGGCGGGCTGGATGTGGTCCTGCTCGTAGATGGTGCGCCATTCCTGCACGTTCCACTCGCCGTTGATGCGCACGAGGCGGTAGAGGAGCTGGCAGTCGGCCTCGAGCATGACGGGGACGCCGTTGATGGTGTCTTGGATCTGCATGGTGGTCTCCATGATGGAGACGCTGCGGTTGCCGTGGGTCCAGACGAGGATGGAGTGGATGTGGTGGGGGGCACGCCCCTGGCGCTGCGAGAGGCGGTCGATGAATTCCATGCCATTGCCCTTGAACCAGGACGATTCGATGTAGGAGTCCTGGGTGTAGCAGGTGCGCATCTCGTCCCACAGGTTGTTGTCGCGACAGAAGCGCTCGAAGGTGAGCAGGCGACGTACGGCTTCTTTCTCCTGTCGGGCTTCGTGGCTGACGTGGACAGGGCGTTTGAGGATGATATTGGTGTTCATAGGCATGGTTTTAGGGACTGTTTTGTCATGTTGACTTTGCAAAGGTAGAGATTTAGGTTAGAGGTTAGAGTTAGAGACAGAGTTTTTTTGTATGGCAGTGTGCCTTTTTAGTTTTTTTTAACAGTGGGAAACGAGGAAGCCCCTTCCCGATGAGGGAGGGGGCTCCTTATTAATATGTCACGCGCGGGTGCGCGAGCAAATTATGTCACGCGCGGGTGCGCGAGCGAGTTATGTCACGCGCGGGTGTGCGTGTTAGAAGAAGAGGTAGCGGTTGTCCTTGACCTCGGCAGCAGAGCGGAGCTCGCGCAGGAAGTAGGGCGAGTCGTTGTAGCCGCGCATGTTGAAGAGGCCGCGCAGGGTGGCGCTGGAGGCCTGACTCTTCATGGTCTTCTTGTCGGTGTCGCTCATGGCAGGGGCCTGCTGCTCGTCGAGGACCTGGAAGGCATAGACGCCCATGTTGCCCTTGATGCCCTGGACGAAGTCGCCCTTGGACTTGCCTGCTGCAGCACCAGCGAGGGCGGGCTCGGAGGCTCCCGTGGCGGAGACGAAGGTGGGGGTGTCGAAGGCTACGCCCTTGATGGTGTCCTGTACGGCTCCCTCGGTTTTCATGACGTCGGCGATGGTGGTGGCAGCGGCCATGGCCTGCTGCAGCTGGGCAGCCTTGAGGTCGCGCTCTACCTCGCTCTGGACGTAGGCCTTGACGTTGGCGTCGTCGAGGCTGCGGTAGGCGTCGTTGTGCTGGGCGGTGACGGCCACGCAGAGGAGATGGTCGTTGTTGCCGCAGGTGTAGATCTCGGAGATGTCACCCACACGGGTGTCGTCGTTGTACATCCAGCGCAGCACAGTGTTGGTGCCGCTGAGACCTGCCACGGTGTGGGCGTTGGCCGAGACGTTCTCCAGCACGCTCACGTTGTAGCCTGCTGCGAGGGCGTTGGCTTCCATGTCCTCGATGGTCTGGTTGCCGGCTACGAAGGCCGAGAAGTCGTTGTAGGCCTTGTCATAGGTGGCTCCGCTGAAGTCGAGGTGGCGCTTGATGACGGCGAGGTCGTACTTGTCGGTGAAGGCCTTGCGGTCGAGGACGTTGACGATGACGATGTTGCCGCCGAGGTTGAGCTGCTGGGTGGTGCCGGCAGCCTGGTTGAGGACGTGCTGTACGAACTGGAGGTTGGCGTCGTTGAGACGGTCGGCACGCACCTGCTTGAAGTCGATCCAGTCGGCAGCACCCGTCTGGCCGTAGCGCTTGGCGATGCTGTCGAAGGGCTCACCACCCTTGAGGGCGGTCATGATGCTGTCGGCGCTCTTCTGGGCTGCGGCCTCGTCGGCCCCCGTGACGCCAATCTGACGCACCTGGACGGAGTCGGGCAGGTTGTACTTGGCGAGGAGGCGCACGATGTTCTGCGTGGTGTCGGCGGTGGTGTAGAAGGGACCTGCCTGCTGACCTACGCCGACGGAGTCGAGCTGTGCGGCGATGTCGCGGGGGAGCTGGCTGGCGCCGACGGGGATGGCCGAGAAGGTCACGTTGCTGCCGCTCTTGCGCACGATGGTGGCGTAGTCGGCACCTTCCTGCTGCAGCTGTTCGGCGTATTCGTGCATCTCGGCATCGAGCTGCTCACGGTCGGCCTGGCTGGCGCTGAGGGCTACGTCGATGTACTTGATGTCGCGCAGGTCTTCGTCCTGCTTGAAGAAGTCCTTGAGCTGGGCGTACTTGGCCTTGAGGTCTTTGTCGGTGACGGCGCCTTCGTCGAGCTTGACGCTGGTGTAGGGGAGAGCAGCCACGAGGAGGTCCTTGGTGGTGCGGGTGCCCTGGAAGGCCTGCTCCATGCTGGTGGGGTTGGTGATGATGGTGCGGGTGAGGAGGGCCTGGTACTTGTTGGCCAGGGTCTGCTCGCGTATGGTCTTCTCGAGGAAGAGCCAGTAGTGGTAGATCTGGGTGTAGTAGGCCAGGACTTCGGGGCTCTGACCGGCCTGCTCCTGCATGGCTTTGTAGCTGGTGAGGAACTGGTCGAGGGCGGCCTTGTCGAAGGCTCCCGTCTGCTGGTTGGTGAAGGGGGTCTGCTGGAGCAGGGGGCTCTGTCCGTTGGTGATGATCTCCTGCACCTCGGCATCGGTGACGGTGAGTCCCAGAGCCTCGCACTCGTGCTCGATGATCTTGTTCTGGACGTAGCTCTCCCATACCTGGTCGCTGATGGCCTGACGCTGCACGTCGGAGAGTTGCTCGATGTTGTTGGTGAACTTGATGACATCGCTGAATTCCTCCACGAGGGCGTTGAATTCCTGGATGTTGATGCTCTCGCCATACACTTCGCCTACGCGCTGATGGCTCTCGTTCTTGGAGGAATTGAGGGAGCGGACGAATTCCTCGGCAATGAATGCGAAGAGAGCCAGACCTACAAAGATGAGGAGGATGGCGCTCTTGCTTCTGAGTTTTTGTAATGCTGCCATTGTTGTTTTTGTTTTATGTTATTATTTGTATTTTCCGATTTGTATTTTCCCGAAAAAGCGCACGAAGGTACGGACTTTTTGTGACATGGCCATCGTTTTGGTCTAAAAAGTGATTTTTCGGGCCTTAATTTGGGCGAAAAGTGTCGGTATGCTCCAGGATTTGGAGTCGGACGAGTTCGATTTTGGTGTTTGTGTTCTTGATAATCTTGAATTGGTAGTGGTCGAAGGTGACGACTTCGTTGAGCTTGGGGAAGCGCTGAAGACGGGCCAGGAGGAGTCCGCCCACGGTCTGGTAGCTGTCGTCCTCGGGGAGGTCGAGCCCGAGGAGGTCGTTGACCTTTTCTATCTCCAGGCGCGCGGAGATCTCGTACTCGCCCGAGGGGAGGCGGCGCGCGGTGTAGGAGAGGTTGTCGTGCTCGTCTTCGATGTCGCCGAAGATCTCCTCCACGAGGTCCTCGAGGGTGCAGATGCCGCTGGTGCCGCCGAACTCATCCACGACGACGGCGATGGATTTCTTCTCCTGCATGAAGGTCTGCATGAGGCGCTGGGCCGTCATGGTCTCGGGCACGATGGGGACGGGGCGTATGTGCTGGGTCCAGTCGTCGGAGGCGCTGAGACGGAACATCTCGGAGGCGTGGATGAAGCCCGTGATGTTGTCGATGTCGCCGTCATAGACGAGGATCTTGCTGTAGCCGCTCTCGGTGAAGAGGATGCGCAGCTGGGCCAGTGTCTCGGTGCGGCTGGCGGCGATGATCTCGGTGCGGGGAACGATGCAGTCGCGCACCTTGCAGGTGCCGAAGTCGAGGGCGTTCTGGAAGAGGTGTACCTCCTCGGTGATGGCGTCGTCGGGGGCCGTCTTGCTGATGCTCTCGTTGATGAGGAAGTCGAGGTCGGTCTTGCCGAAGACCTGCTGGGTGTCGTCGCCTGTCACGCGTGTGCCCACGAGGCGCAGGAGGGCGCGGCTGAGCAGGTTGGTCAGTTTGCTGATGGGGTAGAGCACGACGTGGAAGACGTAGGCGAGGGGCGCGAAGAAGGTGAGGGTGCGGTTGGGGTTGATGCGGAAGAGCATCTTGGGCAGAAATTCGCCGGTGACGAGGACGATGGCCGTGGAGAGGAGGGTCTGGACGAGGAGGACGAGCCACTCGTTGGTGATGTGGAGGGGCTGGATGACCCAGGGCTGGAGGAGCTGGGCGATGAGGATGCCGTAGATGACGAGGGCTATGTTGTTGCCCACGAGGAGGGTGCTGATGAAGTCGCCGGGGTGGGCGAAGAAGCGGGCTGCGGCGCGTGTGCCGAGGCTCTGGCTGGCGCGGTCCATCTCGAAGCGCAGCTTGTTGGTGCTGACGAAGGCGATCTCCATGCCGCTGAAGAAGGCGCTGAGGAGGAGGATGACGGCAATCTGTATGATGAGTAGTGTCACGGGCAGGGGGGTGTTAGCGTTTGCGTTTCTGTTCCACACGGTTGACGGCGGGTGTGGCGACGAGGGTGTCGCTGGCGGTGGTGTCCTGGTCGGCCAGGAGGGTGGGGTCCTCCACGTTGTCGTCGTTGTCGTTGTCGTTGTTGTCGTTCATGGGGGTGAAGCCCACGGAGGAGGTGATGAGGTAGTCGGTCATCTCCTCGTTGGAGCGGAAGGTGTTGCCCTCGAGCTGTTGGTCGCTGTCGGGCTTGGTGATGCGCATGAACATGTTGCTCCAGATCTGGTGGTCGTTCATATTCCAGAAGAACTCCTCGCTGCGGAAGAGGGTGCCTTCGCGGTTGAGGATGACAACACGTCCGCGCAGCTCCCAGATGCGGTTGTCGTGGCAGTAGGCGGTGTCGGCCTGGACGTACCACAGCACGTGCATGGTGGTGTCGAATTTCTCCATGAAGAGGCCCTTGAGGAAGGTCCATTTGGGCGGTATGGCGGTGTAGATGTCCCAGTCCTCGGCCACAATCTTGTAGCTGATGAGACCCGAGTCGGAGATGAGGTTGCTGATGCCGTGCGAGGTCATGGCGGGCAATGAGTCGGAGTCGCGCACCGCCGCAGCGACGTGCTCGTGGGTCTGGCTGCATGCGCCCAGGAGGGCCATGCCCAGCAGGAGGCACAGGAGGATATAGGAGTGTGAGGAGTTCAATCGAATTTCCACTGCATGAACCAGCGTTCGTTGAAGGTGAGGCTGATGTTGATGCCGAAGATGTCCTCGCGAATCATGCCGGGTGCGGAGGCGTCGCGATGGGTCCATTCCAGACCTATGTTGACGTAGCTGCGGTTGTTCCAGATGTTGGTGATGGGGAGTCCCAGACCTGCCGTGATGCCGCAGGTGTAGGGGCCGTCGTGTCCGTTGATGATCTGGTAGGGTGTGGAGTAGTAGGCTCCGATGCGGTAGTTGATGCGGCTGAGGTAGTGGCGGTCGTAGCGGCGCGGCACGTACTCGGCACCGAGGGCGAAGCGATGGCGGTCGCGCATGAGACCCGTGGTGGGTTCGTAGGTGATGGTGCTGTGGTCGGCGCTCTCGTTGAGGGCGGGGACGACGGCCTTGCTCCATTTCTGGAGCTTCCAGTCGGCAGCCACGGTGAGTTGGTCGTTGTGCTGCCAGGCCAGACCGGCGCTGTACGACATGGGGAGGGAGTAGGCTCCGCTGCACTGACGGGTGATGGTGTCGGCGTTGAGGGTGTAGCGCATCATCTGGGCCTCCTGCGGTATGGTGTGGCCCAGGCCAACCGTGGCACCCAGGGTGAGGCTGTTGGTGGCATTGAGGTTGAAGCCGTACTGCAGGCCTATGTCGCAGTTCCAAGTGCGGAGCGCAGAGGTGTAGATGGTGCGCATGTCGCTGTAGTCGGAGTTGTTGGAGGTGCCGTTCTCGTAGAACGACTGCACCACGCTGTGGCTGATGTAGCCATGCATGTAGCCGACGTTGAAGCCCATCGAGAAGCCCTTGAAGGGCATCCAACCCAGTCCGAGATAGACCTCGTGGAGGCTTCCCGAGCCGTTGTAGGCTACCTGTTGCGTCACTTCCTGGTTGTAGTAGGTGTCGTCGAAGACCTTGCTCTCCTGGGCGAAGCTGTAGTCGGTGTTGGAGTAGGGCACGAAGCCGATGCTGAGGCCGAGTCCCTTGAGCAGGCGCATCTCGGCACAGACGAAGTCGAGACTGGTGCTGTTGGCGTTGAGGCTAGTGTTGCCCTGCTTGATGTGGGCGGTGTTGAGACTGATGCCGGCATCGAAGAGGAGGGAGAGCGAGTCCACGGCGGCGTAGCTGGCGGGGTTCTGCTTGTTGATGCGGTTGCCCGAGCGCAGGCCCTGGGCCACACCGCCCATGCTGGCGTTGTAGCTCTGTGTCTGTTCGCTGAGGAGGCCCAGCCCGAAGCGGGAGTAGGACGAGTTGCTGCCGCTGTGCTGGGCATGGACTGTCGTGGAGAGCGTCAGCGCGGCGAGGAGCAGTACGGTGAACGATTTGGTATGCGGGATGTTCATTGCTTGAACTCTTGAACTATTTGAACTCTTGAACTATTTGAACTTCTTCTCCCCTCAGGATGCGGTTGAGGCCGCGGGCCACGACGTGGTGGTCGATGGTGATGTGCGAGGGGGTGTCGTGGACGTCGAGGTCGAGGTCGTCGCCGCCGGTGAGGACGACGAGGAGGGTGGGGTAGATGGCCTGGAAATGACGTATGTAGCCCTCTATCTCGTGGCGCGTGCCCTGGACCACGCCGCTGCGTATGGCCGTGGTGGTGTCGTAGCCCAGTGCGGGCAAGTCGCCCCGTGCCTCGACGAGCGGCAGGCGTGGGATGTAGTCGCTGAGGGCCTGCAGACGCATGTGTACGCCTGGGGCAATGTTGCCTCCCAGATATTCGCCCTGGGCCGTGACGAGGTCGAAGGTGATGCAGCTGCCTGCATCGATGACGAGGAGGGGCAGGTCGGGGTGCGAGGTCCATGCCCCCACGGCGGCAGCCAGACGGTCCAGCCCCAGCGTGTGGGGCGTGTGGTAGCGGTTGACGAGGGGGATGGGTGTCTGGTGGGTGAAGCGCAGGATGGAGCAGGGGAGGGCTTGGATGGCTACCTCCACCTCGGCATCGAGGTCCACCACCGAGCAGACGATACCCGCGGTGCAGGCGTGGCGCTGGCAGAACTGTGCCACACCCTGCAGGGAGTGCCCCTCTACGACCATCTCCTCCACGATGTCGTCGTCGCGAAAGACTGTGGCCTTGGTGCGGCTGTTGCCTATGTCGATGGTGATGTTCATAAAAACGCGGGCAAAAGTAGTACAATCCGGCGGGATAACCTACGGAAAGAGTCTTAAAAATTGTTATTATGCCTGTGCAAATCGATTTTCTTGGGCAAAACGCATGCGTTGCGGAGAGAAATGCGTATCTTTGCCGCGCTTTTTTATAATAAGATATCGCGCGACGGAAATGAAGACACTTTTGCACCGATGGGAGGCTTTGGCTTTGGCGTTGGCGTTGGCTTTGGCGGGGACGGCTGAGGGTGTGGCCCAGACCCTGGGCGCTGCAGCGGAGGGCGCCGTGGACTCGACCCTGACGGTGAGTCTGCTCACTTGCTCGCCAGGCTCGGCCGTGTATGAGGTGTATGGCCACACAGCCCTGCGTGTGCACAGCGAGCAGGAGGGACTGGACGTGGTGTATAACTACGGCGCCTTCGACTTCAATACACCCAACTTCGTGGGACGGTTCGTCCTGGGCGAGTGCGACTATATGCTCGCCGCCGAGACATACCGCCACTTCCTCTACCAGTACTACTACCGAGGCTCGTCGGTGACAGAGCAGGTGCTGAACCTCACCCCCACCGAGGCACAGGCTCTGGCACAGGCCCTGTATGACGAGAGCAGACCCGACAGCTGCGTCTATCGCTACAACATCTTCCGCAACAACTGCACCACCAGGGCACGCGATGTGGTGGAGGCCCACATACGCGGCAAGGTCATCTACCCCTACCGCTGGCAGGACAATACCTTCCGCACCATCCTGCACCAGTACAACCACGTCACGCCGTGGGGCGAGGCAGGCATAGACCTGCTGCTGGGAGCCGACCTCGACACCCTCGTGACGGAACGCGACGAGATGTTCGCCCCCGAGTACCTGATGCGCTATGCCGACGGTGCCATCATCAACAACGGACGCGGCACATATCGTCCGCTGGTGCGTGCCACCAACGTGTTGCTCCCTGCCGACGCTGCCCGCGCCGAGGCCTATGCACAGGCCCAGACCGCACTGCCCGTCTCACCCGCCCTCCTGCTGTGGGCGCTGGCAGCCCTGGGTGTCGTGGTGGGAGCCGTGGAGGTGTGGCGCCGCCGCGTGTGGTGGGGCATCGATGTCACGCTCATGACACTGCAGGGCCTGGCGGGTCTGTTCGTCTGCTTCATCTCGCTCTTCAGCCTCCACCCTGGCGTGGACAGCAACTGGCAGGTGTGGCTCCTCAATCCCCTGCCGCTGTTCTTCGTGGTGGATGTGGTGAGGTCGGATCTCCATCACCGCCACAGTGCCTACCACAGCATCGCCGTGGTGTATATCACCCTCTTTGTCCTCCTCTCGCTGGTCCTGCACCAGGATTTCTCGGTCGTCGTACTGCCGTTGGCATGCTTGTTGCTGAGCAGGGCTTGTGTGCATCTTCTCCTTTATCGCTATGGCTTTGAACAATCATAAGAAAACAGAACTGACGCTGCTGCTCTCGCTGGTGGCGTCGGTCTCCCTGACGGCGCAGGTGACACCCGACGTGCCACGTCTGGTGGTGAACATTCAGGTGGATCAGCTGCGTACCGACTACCTCGAGGCTTTCGCTCCCCTGTATGGCGAGGATGGCCTGAAACGGCTGATGCAGCACGGACGCTATTACCTGGACTGTCAGCTGCCCTTCCACAGCCCCGACAGGGCCAGCGCCGCAGCGTGCCTGAGCACGGGGGCCTCGCCCTTCGACAACGGCATACCCTCCATGCAGTGGCTCTCGCGACAGACGCTGCAACCCGTCTATTGCGTGGACGATGCCGACTATGCCGGAGCCGACACCGACGAGAAGACAGCCCCCACACATCTGCTCACCACGGCACTGTCCGACGAGCTGGAGATGGCTACGGGGCACCTCTCGAGCGTCATCAGCGTGGCACCCGAGCGCGACGTGGCCGTGCTGCTGGCAGGTCATGTGGCCGACGGTGTCTTCTGGATCAATAACCAGACGGGCAACTGGTGCGGCACCACCTTCTATGGCGAGTACCCACGCTGGCCGGCCCTCTACAACCAGAAGAGCCCTCTCGCCAAACGCATCGGCTCCATGACGTGGACACCCGCCTACGAGGGCGGACTGCAGGACTTCCACTATTTCCACAGCAGCGACGCCAAGGCACACGATTTCTCGCATAAGTTCGCCGGAGACCGTCGCTACCGCGAACTGAAGACCTCGGCCCTCATCAACGAGGAGGTGGCCCTCTTCGTGGACCAGTGCCTGGAACGCTCCTCGCTGGGCAGCGACCACGTGCCCGACCTGCTCAATATAGGACTCTACGCAGGCAATTACATGGACGGCACCACGGTGCAGTACCCCTCCGAGATGCAGGATACCTATGTGCGGCTGGACCGCGCCCTGGCACATATCTTCTCGTCGGTGGAGCAGATCGTGGGCAAGGACGGCGCCCTCTTTGTCGTCTCCTCCACTGGCTACAGCAACCAGGACAAGGGCAGCATAGACCCCAAGAAGTACCACATCCCGACGGGGACCTTCGACATGCACCGCGCCAATATGCTGCTGGGCATGTACCTCTCGGCCGTGTACGGTCAGGCAAAGTATGTGATGGCCACACACGGACAGCAGATTTACCTGGACCATAAGCTCATTGAACAACGGCAGCTGCAGCTGGCCGACGTGCTGACACGCGCCGAGGACTTCATCTCGCAGATGGATGGCGTGCGCAATGTCTATACGTCGCAGCGACTGGCAGCAGGGTCGTGGAACAAGTCGCTGGAGCGCATCCGCGGCTCGTGGAACGCCAAGTGCTCGGGCGACATCATCATAGAGGTGAACCCGGGATGGACCATCGCAGGCGAGACGGGCGACAACATCATCAACCACGGCGAGGCCTACATCAACTACCCACTCATCTTCATGGGCAAGGGCATACAGGCCGAACGCGTCTCCACACCCGTCTCCACCGCCGCCGTGGCACCCACACTGTCCAAGCACCTGCGCATACGCGCCCCCAACGGCAGCAGCGAGCCACCCTTGGTGCTCAAACCCTGAACCCTTGAACCCTTAAACTCTTAAACTCTTAAACCCTTATATGTCTTTCATTGATATCATGCGTGCCGTCTTCGGAAACAAGAGCGACCGCGATATGAAACAGATTCAGCCCCTGGTGAATATGGTGCTGAAGATTTACCCCGAGATCAATGCCTTGAGCGCCGACGAACTGCGTGCCCGCACCAAGGCTCTGCAGCAGAAAATACAGGATGCCGGCGCACCGCTGCGCCAGGAAATAGCCCAGCTGAAGGAAAGCATCCCCAATACCGAGATACAGGACCGCGCGCCCATCTTCCAGCATATCGACAAGCTGGAGAAGGAGGTACTGGAGGTGTACGAGAAGGTGCTGGACGAGATACGCCCCGAGGCCTTCGCCATCATGAAGTCCACGGCAGAGCGCTTCACCACGAACGAGGATGTGGTGGTGACCGCCACCGACTTCGACCGCGACCTGGCTGCACGCCACGACTTCGTGGACATCGATGGCGACAAGGCCGTATGGCACAACCACTGGGTGGCTGGAGGCAACGAGCAGGAGTGGAACATGATCCACTATGACGTGCAGCTCTTCGGCGGCACGGTGCTGCACCAGGGCAAGATAGCCGAGATGGCTACGGGCGAGGGTAAGACCCTCGTGGCCACACTCCCCGTGTTCCTCAATGCCCTGACAGGCAACGGCGTGCATGTGGTGACGGTCAACGATTACCTGGCCAAACGCGACTCGGAGTGGATGGGACCGCTCTATATGTTCCACGGCCTCTCGGTGGACTGCATCGACAAACACCAACCCAACAGCGAGGCACGCCGACGCGCCTACCAGTGCGACATCACCTTCGGCACGAACAACGAGTTCGGTTTCGACTACTTGCGCGATAATATGGCCACCTCGCCCGAGGACCTCGTGCAGCGCGCCCACAACTACGCCATCGTGGACGAGGTGGACAGCGTGCTCATCGACGATGCCCGCACACCCCTCATCATCTCGGGTCCCGTGCCGCAGGGTGAGGACCAGCTCTTCGAGGAGTACCAACCCCTGGTGGAGCGACTCGTAGGCGTGCAGCGTCAGCTGGCTACACAGTACCTGGCCGAGGCCAAGAGGCTCATCGCCGAGGGACAGGCCGAGAACGACAAGACGAAGACAGAGGAGGGCTTCCTCTCGCTGTTCCGCTCCTACAAGGCCCTGCCCAAGAATAAGCCCCTCATCAAGTTCCTCTCGGAACCTGGCATCAAGACAGGCATGCTGGCCACCGAGGAGATCTACATGGAGAACAACAACAAACGCATGCCCGAGGCCACCGACCCCCTCTTCTTCGTCATCGACGAGAAGATCAACAGCGCCGACCTCACCGACAAGGGCAATACGTGGCTGGCCAGTCAGGTCAACGATAGCGACCTCTTCGTCCTGCCCGACATCGTGGGCACGATGAGCAGGCTGGAGGCCGATACCACACTCTCGCCCGAGGAACTCTCGCAGCGCAAGGACGAGGTCTATACCGACTATGCCATCAAGAGCGAGCGCGTGCACACCATACAGCAGCTGCTGAAGGCCTACGCCATGTTCAACCTCAACGAGGAGTACATCATCGTGGACGGCGAGGTGAAGATCGTGGACGAGCAGACGGGCCGTGTCATGGAGGGACGTCGCTGGAGCGATGGTCTGCACCAGGCCGTGGAGGCCAAGGAGCACGTGAAGGTGCAGGCCGCCACACAGACCTTCGCCACCATCACGCTGCAGAACTATTTCCGTATGTACCACAAGCTGGCGGGTATGACAGGTACGGCCGTCACCGAGGCAGGCGAGTTCTGGGATATCTACAAGCTGGACGTGGTGGAGATTCCCACCAACCGTCCCGTCATCCGCGAGGACCTCAACGACCGCGTCTATAAGACCCAGCGCGAGAAGTACAATGCCGTCATCGCCGAGATTATACGCATGCGCGAGATGGGACGCCCCACACTGGTGGGTACCACCTCGGTGGAGATCTCGGAACTCCTGTCCCGCATGCTGAGCATGCGCAAGATACCCCATCAGGTCCTCAATGCCAAGCTCCATCAGAAGGAGGCCGACATCGTGGCCCAGGCTGGTAAGAGCACGATGGGCTCGGTGGTGGTCAAGGACAAGGACGGCAACGAACGCACCGAGGAACGGCTGCTGGGTGCCGTGACCATAGCCACCAACATGGCCGGACGTGGTACCGATATCAAACTCTCGCCCGAGGTGAAAGAGGCAGGCGGTCTGGCCATCATAGGCACGGAGCGCCACGAGAGCCGTCGTGTGGACCGCCAGCTGCGCGGACGTTCGGGACGACAGGGCGACCCGGGCAGCAGCGTCTTCTTCGTCTCGCTCGAGGATAAGCTCATGCGACTCTTCGCCTCCGAACGCATCGCCAAGGTCATGGACCGTATGGGCTTCAAGGAGGGCGAGGTCATCGAACACAGCATGATCAACAGCAGCATAGAACGCGCCCAGAAGAAGGTGGAGGAGAACCACTTCGGTGTGCGTAAGCGTCTGCTGGAGTACGACGACGTGATGAACCGTCAGCGTACGGTCATCTACGAGAAACGTCGTCACGCCCTCATGGGAGAGCGTCTGGGTATGGATATCGCCGACATCATCTGGGACCGCGTGTGCCACATCGTGGAGGACAACGCCGACCACGCACAGATGCAGCAGCAGTTCATCGAGATCTTCGCCATGGAGGTGCCCTTCACCGCCGAGGAACTCGTGGAGATGAAGCGCGAGCAGCTGGAGGAGAAGGCCTACCAGGCCGCCCTGGCACGCTTCCAGCAGAAGACCGACCTCATCGCCTCGGAGGCCTACCGCGTCTTCGCCCCCATCTACAAGGAACATGCCGACGACTGGGGCGAGCGTCCCGTGGCCGTTCCCATCCTCGACGGCCGTCGCGCCTATCAGGTGGGTGGCATGAGTCTGCGCGAGACGTGCGAGACGGAGGGACGTATCCTCGTCACGGCTTTCGAGAAGATGATCATGCTGCACACCATCGACGAGGCATGGAAGGAGAACCTGCGCGAGCTGGACGAGCTGAAGCACAGCGTGCAGAATGCCAGCTACGAGCAGAAAGACCCGCTGCTCATCTTCAAACTGGAGAGTGCCAAGCTCTTCGACAATATGGTGAACCGCATGTATAACCAGACCATCAGCATCCTCATGCGAGCCCACGTGCCCGAACAGGCTCCCGTGAGTGAGGCTCAGGCCGGGACGTCGCGACGTCCGCGTCAGCAGTACACCGAGAGTCGCAGCGACCTCACCGATCCCGCCCAGCGTGCCGCCGCAGCCCACGACACCCGTGAACAGGGACCACGCACGCCCTACACCGCCGAGAAACTCCCTGGTCGCAATGACCCATGCCCCTGTGGCTCGGGCAAGAAATTCAAGAACTGCCACGGTCGCAACCTGTAATAAGGTGTGTTTATAGAACCATGATGAAACACAGAATGCTCCTCCTTGCATCCCTGCTGTCGCTGACGACGGTGGGGATGCGAGCTGCCGACCTCAACGAGACGGCGCGTACCGTACTCGCCCAGGGTGAGGCCCTCTACCAGAATACCCAACCCATCTGCGCCCAGACCTCGGACGAGAAACTCATCACCGATGCCTCGCAGCTGGACAGCAACTGTCCAGACCAGTACGAGGGCTCGCTGGCCTACCTCATCGACGGCAACGCCAGTACGTTCTTCCACTCGTCGTGGCACAACAATTACTCGGCCTACAGCCCCCACGACCTACAGGTGGCCCTCCCCGGAAATACCAACACAGCATTCTGGCTCAAATACACCGACCGCAACGCCAACAACGACCACGTGAAGACCATGGCCGTCTATGGCAGCAACGACGGCGGCATGACGTATAGCTCCTGCCTCGTCACCTTCGACAAACCCACCTACTCCTCGGGCAGTACGGGCGAACTGGGTTTCTACACAGGCACGACACCTTATACATATTATAAGTTCGTCGTCACCGACACCTACCCCAGCTACCGCACCTTCTTCCATATGGCCGAGTTCCAACTCTACCCGGGCGATGCCGACCCAGTGTATGATATCGACCAGAGCTACATCAATGCCCTGCGCGATGCCCTGGACAAGCTCAGCAGTGCGCTGCAGTATGGACAGGCGACCCAGGCCCTCATCGATGCCGTGACACAGGCCATGGCAGACATCAACAGCCACGCCACCGTGGAATATACCGTGGTCATGAAGGGCGTTCCCGAGGGGACGACAGCCTTCGTCTATGTCGATGGTACGGGCTACGCCAGCGGCGAGACATTCACCCACACACCCCTCACCGCCAACGACGTCACGGCAACACCTGTGGAGAAGAGTACCTGCGAGATAAGCATCTACCGCAAGACCATCACCGTGACCTACCGCACCGAGATCACCGCAGCCACCTGCTACATCAACGAGGTCATGCCCGCCAACATAGACCAATACCTCGACCCCTCGTGGAACTACGGCGCATGGGTGGAGCTCTACAACGATACACCGTTCGAGATATCCCTCGAGGGCTATTATATCAGCAACAACCCCGACAGCCTCAAGATGCAACGCATAGGGGTCAACGTGGGCGACGTGGCGGCTCACGGACACAAGGTGCTATGGTTCGAACACTACGATGCCGACCTCTATCCCTCACAGATAGACATGGATCTGGACGTGGACGGAGGCACCATATACATCAGCGACCCCACGGGGCGTATCGTCCTCCAGCAGGATTACCCCGCCGCCGTACGACGCTGCTCCTATGCCCGACAGGGCGATGCCAGCGATACCTGGGGATGGACCGAGACACCCACACCGGGAACCTCCAACGAAGGCATCAGCCTCGCTGCAGAGCAGCTGGCAAAGCCCGTGGTGGACCGACGGGGCTGCATCTTCGACGACGAGGTGACCGTGCGTGTGGAGATACCCGCAGGGGCCACGCTGTGCTACACCACCAATGGCAGCACACCCTCGCTGGAGAACGGCGAGCAAGTGGAAGGGGCAAAGAGTCAGCCGAGGGAGGCCTCCTTCACCGCCTCGCAGACCACGACCTACCGCTGGCGCCTCTTCCAGGATGGATACCTCCCCAGCGATGTCGTCACCTGCACCTATCTGAAGAAGGAGTACGACTACACCCTCCCTGTCGTCTCTGTCGTCACACAGAACGAGAATATCTACAGCACCGAGTACGGTCTCTTTGCCCAAGGCCCCAACGGACTCACAGGCAAGGGACAGACCGCCAAATGCAACTGGAACTGCGACTGGGACCGCCCCGTGAGCATGGAGTACTTCGAGGAGGACAGCACCGAGGTGACCTTCGCCCAGGAGGTCGCCATGACCCCCAGCGGAGGATGGAGCCGGGCATGGACACCCCATCCCTTCAAGTTCAAGGCCCAGAAGGTCTATGGCCTCAAGAGCATGGACTATCCCTTCTTCGATGAGAACAGACCCTACCAGAAGTGCAAGTCGTTCAAGTTCCGCAACGGCGGCAATGACAATACCAACCGCTTCAAGGACGCAGGCCTCCAGAGCGTGATCATACGCTCGGGACTCAACATAGACTGTCAGGACTACCGCCCTGCCTTCGCCTACATCAACGGCAAGCTCCATGCCGTCATGAATATGCGCGAGCCCAATAACCACCACTATGCCTATGCCCACTGGGGCTATGACAACGACATCATAGACCAATGGGCCATGGATCCCGCTATAGGTCAGGTGCAGAAAGAGGGCAACAGCGACTCGTGGGACCGTCTGATGGCCCTCTCTGTCGATGCCTCCGACCCCGTGGTCTATAACCAGATACGCAACAACTACCTCGACATAGACGAGTTCATCAACTACACCGCAGCCGAGATGTACCTCGGCAGCAGCGACTGGATCAATAACCGCAACAATGTGAAGGCCTACCGTCCCCGCGTAGAGGATGGCAAGTTCCGCTTCGTGATGTTCGACATCGATGCCGCCTTCTCCAACAGCGACCAATTCTCCAGCATCCATGGCAATGGCTATGACTATTCCAAACTCTGGCGCAACATGTTGGCCAACGAGGAGTTCTGCAAGCAGTTCGTAGATGCTTTCTCCATCGTGGTAGGCGCTGTCTTCGACCCCGACAGAACCAAGACCATCATCAACGAACTGGCCACCTATGCCGCTACAGGACAGACCCAGACGGGCTCCAGTCCCTGGGGGAGTGCCAACAGCATCATCAGCAGCGTGAGTGCGAGCCGTCAGACCAAGGTACATAGCGCCATGTCCAACTACAGCCTCCTCTCGGCCTACTGCACCCTGCCCGTCACGGCCCAGATAAGCAGCGACCTCCCAGAGGCACGCATCCTCCTGGACGGACAACCCATCGTGACGAACAATCTCAAGGGTACCATCTATGCCCCCGTGACACTCCAGGCCATGGCACCTGCGGGGTACACCTTCAGCGGATGGTATGGCAGTGGTGGTACCAGCCAGAACGAGCTCGTCGCCAAGGGCAGTAAGTGGTCCTACTACGACCAGGGCTCGCTCGACGGTTCCCGCTGGATGGAGAACGGCTACAACCTCGGGGCATGGAAGAGCGGCAACGCCCCGCTGGGCTATGCCATCAGCGACAAGAACAACAGCCGCGGCATCAATACCTTCATCGACTACGGCGGCAACACCAAAGCCAAGTACCCCACCTACTACTTCCGCACCTCCATCAACCTGCAGGAGAAAGGTGCCGACGATATCTATACCCTCAACTACGTCAGCGATGACGGCTTTGTCATCTACATCAATGGCGAGGAGGGCGGACGCTACCTCATGCCAGACGGGACACCGACCTTCAACACCTACGCCACCACCAATGCGCCAGGCAATCCCCAGGAAGGTACGCTCACCATAGACGCATCCCTCTTCCACAAGGGGGTGAATGTCATAGCCGTGGAGGTACACAACAACTCGGCCACCAGCACCGATATCCATTGGGATGCCCAGCTGCTGCGTCAGGCCGAGATGCAGGGCGACCTCGTCTCGATCGACTCAATCTACCACATCACCGACAAGGGCAGCATACAGCTGCAGGCCCACTTCGTGGAGACGCTGGAGGAAGAAGAGGCTGACGGACCAGCGACAGCCCCCGTGTGCATCAACGAGGTGAGTGCGGGCAACAGCATCTTCGTCAACTACGACTACTACAAGAAAGACGACTGGATAGAACTCTATAACACCACCGATGCCCCCATCGACGTAGCCGGCATGTACCTCACAGACAACCTGGCGCAACCCCAGAAGTTCCAAATACCTGCCAACGACCAGCTGCAGACCATCATCCCCGCACACGGACACCTCATCGTATGGGCCAGCAAACGCAACATGGATGCCGGCACCATCCACGCCAACTTCAAACTGGGCAACAACGACGGCGAGGTGGTCATGCTCACCAGTGCAGACGGTACCTGGACCGACACGCTGCGCTACGATGCCCATTCCGAGAAGGAGAGCGTGGGACGCTACCCCGACGGAGGCGACGCCGTCTATCGCATGACACTCCCCACCATCAGTAGGTCCAACACCCTCACCACCTACAGCGAATACCTCTACACCTACCATTACACACCCTACGAGGAGCCCGAACCCGTGGATACCCTCATAGAGTGGGCCCTGGATGAGGGCTGGAACTGGGTGTCGCATCTCCTCTCGCGAGAGGTCGCTGTGGACGAGATGACGGCAGGGACCGACGCCATCCTCGGACAGGATGCCCAGCTCGTCCTCTCCGACGAAGGATGGAGCGGAACCCTGGCAGCCCTCCGTGCCGAACAGTCCTACAAGGTACACGCCACAGCCGATACCATCATCACCCTGCTCGGCCCCCTCTTCGACCCCGCCGGAACCATACAACTCCATCAAGGCTGGACCTGGGTAGGCTATCCCCAGCTGCAGCAGAAGACACTCAGCGAGGCCTTGGCTGGCATGGATGCTGCAGAGGGTGATGCCATCGTGGGACAGAACGGTTTTGCCCTCTACCAGCAAGGAACATGGCAAGGCACCCTCCTCACCCTCGAACCCCTACAGGGTTACCTCTACCGCTCCGACCGTCTGAAGACGTGGTATCTCGGCAGCAATCCCGATGTCCAGAGCTCCAGAAACCCAGAGCTCCAGAAATCCCCAAAGCCCCGCTTCGTCCAGCAACCCAGTACACCCTGGAGCGTCTCGGCTGCCGACTACCCCAACATCATGGGCGTAGTCTGCACTGTGGGAGACGAAGAGCATCAGTACGCCCTGGCTGCCTTCGATGACGAGGGACGCTGTCGTGGTGTGGGACGCTATGTGGATGGACTCATCTGGATGACCGTGTATGGAACCTCGGTAGAGACCCTTACACTGAAGGCTACCGATGCCGCCACGGGCCTTATCTACGAGGTCAACGAGACACTCACCTTCACCCCCGATGTGGTGGGCACCATCCAGGACCCCATCGTCTTTACCCTCGGTATCCCCGTAGATGTGGCCCAGCTGCGCAGCAGCAATGTAGTGGAGCAGGTGGGTTACTACAGCCTCGGAGGTATGTACCTCGGCAAACACCGACAGTCGCTACTCCCAGGCATCTACGTGCGCAAGTACACCCTGCGCGACGGAACTATCATCACCAAGAAAATCTCCGTAGAACGTTGAACCCTCAGCGCACGAACTATGCATAAACTCATCTATTTTCACGGCTTTGGCAGCTCGGGTGCTACGGGAACGGCAGAATCCCTGCGCAGGATGCTGAATCCCACCTATGACCCTCAGCACGGCATCTTTGAGGATACCGTCCAAGTCCTCTCGCCCGACATCCCCGTAGATCCCGCAGAGGCACTGCCCTTCCTGCGACAGTACTGCGAGCAGGAGCAACCCGACCTCATCATCGGTACCTCCATGGGAGGCATGTATGCCCAGCAGATGTTCGGCTTCCGCAAGATATGCGTCAACCCTGCCTTCAATATGTCCACCATGTCTAAGGTCCTCAAAACGGGCGAACATACCTTCTTCAACCGTCGCAAGGACGGACAGAAGACGTTCCGCATCACCCGCGACATCATACAGCACCACAACATGATGGAACGACAGCAGTTCAAGGGCATCACACCCTTTGACCGCGAGAATACCTGGGGACTCTTCGGCATCCACGACGACCAGGTCAACACCTACGACCTCTTCCGCAAATACTACACCCAAGCCCAGCGCTTCGATGGTGAACATCGTCTCAACGAGCGTGTCCTACGCACCACCATCGTGCCCCTTATCCAACAAATCCTCACCACCTAATGCGTAGCGTAACGATGATGAGAAAATCATCCCTCTCGGTCGCAAGCGCTGACGTCTCAGTCGTGGGCGTCGAGCCAGTGGGTGAGGACGGCGCAGTAGTGTGCTGTGTCCTCCACGAAGGGCATGTGGCGGCAGCCGGCAAAGAGTTCCCAGCGTCCGTCGTGCAGACCGTCGTACATGGCTTTGGCCTGGAGGGGTGTGCAGAGGTCGTCGGTGCCGCTGATGACCAGGGTGGGTTCCTGTATCTCGCCCATGCGCTGGAGGTATTCGAAGTTGGCGAGTGAGCCAGTGGGGACATATTCGTTGGGTCCCCAGCCGTAGAGGTAGGACTCGGAGCCTGTGCGTTTGGGGCGTCGCAGGCAGTCGGGACTGGCATCGGTGACTGGTCCGGCGCAGTGCAGCTCCATGAAGTGGTCGTTGGCGGCGAGGTAGGCAGGGTCGTCGAAGCGGCCTGTCTCCTCGGCCTGTCGTATGGCTTCTTGCTCTGAGGCCGACATGTAGCCTATCATGCGGTGCTGTTCCTGACTCCACAGCGAGGCGCTGGGGTTGGTGCTGGAGAGGATGGCCGAGCAGATGCCGCTGTGGGTGTAGTCGGTGAGGTAGGCGAGAATGAGCATACCTCCCCACGATTGTCCCAACAGGTGACACTGTTGCAGGTCGAGGTGCTGACGCAGTGCGATGAGTTCGTCGGCCCATGTCTGGAGGGTCCAGAGTTCGGGGTGTCCGTCGAGGTAGGAGTTGCCACAGCCTATCTGGTCGTAGCTGATGACGGCACGTCCTGTCTGTGCGATGCTATCCAGTACCTCGAAGTAGTTGTGTGTGCTGCCCGGTCCTCCGTGGATGAGCACGAGGGGTTTCTTGCCGTCGCGGCATTCGCCCACGATGCGGTAGTAGGTGCGGTGTCCCATGAAGGGCATGTAGCCTTCGCGTATGCGGGGCAGTGAGGTGAGATACTCCTCCACGATGGTGGGGAAGTGGGCCATCTCCAGTTCGTGCTCGCGGGCCGCGATGTCGTCGGGCGTGTCGGTGGGGAGGACGGGACAGCGTCGCTGGGCAATGATCTTGCCGCCGTCGCATACGGCACTGACGTGGTGTACGGTCATCCCTGTCACGGTATCTCCTGCGGCCTTCACAGCCTCGTGTACGTGGTGTCCGTACATGCCTTTGCCGCCATGACGGGGCAGCAGGGCGGGGTGGAGGTTGATGATGCGTCCCAGGTAGGCGTTGATGATGTAGTCGGGCACCATGGCCAGGAAACCGGCGAGGATGATGACGTCGGTGTGATGCTGGCGCAGGAGGTTCATCATGTAGGCAGCATCGGCGAGCTGGTGACGATTGATGACGGTGGTAGGCACGTCGAGACGCTGGGCGCGTGTGAGGGCGTAGGCGTCGGCACGGTTGCTGACGACGAGTCCCACGGTGGCGATGCGTCCGGCTGGGTCTGGGGTGTTGAAGTGCTTGATGAGGGCTTCGCAGTTGGTGCCACCGCCCGAGACAAAGATAGTGAGGGTCATTTCTTGTGCAGGATTTTGTATAGGATGAATACGGCGGCGAGGCCGAGGACGGCGTAGCCCAGTTCGTGGCTGTAGCGTGTGACGGTGTCGGCGAGTTGGTCCTCGGGGATGGCGCTCTGCAGGTACCAGCCCAGTGCGGCGAGGAAGCAGTTCCAGATGCCTGCGCCAAGGGCGGTGAAGGCGAGGAAACGACCGTAGTGCATGTGTGCCAGACCAGCTGGGATGCTGATGAGGTGGCGTATGACGGGTACGAGGCGTCCCATGAAGGTGCTAATTCCTCCGTGACGGTTGAAGTAGCTCTCGGCGCGCTGGAGTTTCTCCTCGTTGAGGAGACAGAGATGGCCTACGCGGCTGTTGGCGAAGCGGTAGATGAGAGGTTTGCCGATGTAGAGGGATAGGGTGTAGTTGATGGTGGCACCGAGGCAGGCTCCAAGGGTTCCGCAGAGGATGATGAGCCATACGTTCATCTCGCCTGTGGCGGCAGCATGGTAGGTGGCAGGGGGTACGACAATCTCGCTGGGAACGGGGAGAAAGGTGCTCTCCATGGTCATCAACAGCGTGACGGTCCAGTAGTTGAGGTGGTCAAAACACCATTGTAGGAAAGACATGTATGGAGGGATTAGAGGTTAGGGGTTAGAGGTTAGAGTTGAGAGGTCAGGGAGTGTGAAGAGTTAAGATGACGTAGCGGCGGGCACGGGCTCCCATGCGCCGGGAGCAGATGCGGCGGGCCAGACGGCGCAGGAGCCAGCGGGCCAGGGGGCGCAGCAGGATGTAACGGTAGCAGGGACGGCCATCGCGCAGGATGCGTATGGGGGTGTCGGCAGGACGTGGCTCGGGCAGGGGCAGCAGCATGGTGATGTCGCCGATGACGAGGTCGGTGTGTCGGGCAGCACGCATCCCCAGGGTAACGGCGAGCCGACGCAGGTCGACATGGTGAGCCGAGTGGGGGGTGAAGGTGTGCTGGAGGTTGGGGTAGAGGAGTTCGAAAGACTCGAGCAGGATGCGTGTTTCGTCCTCCGAGTCCATGTCGATGACGATGACCTGGTCGTCTGCACCGACGGCCCTCATCAGCATGGGCAACGACTGCCGGAGCAGGTGGGCCTGGTCCGACGAGGGTATGATGTAGGAGGTCACGGAATGAGGTGTTCTGGGGGAAGGGAACGGTGGTTGTAGGTGGAGGCCATGACGCGACCGTAGGCACCAACAGAGCGTATGGCCAGGAGGTCGCCGCGGTGGAGTAGAGGCATGGGGTAGTCGCGCACGAAGACATCGGACGATTCGCAGATGGGCCCCACGATGTCGTAGCACTGAGGCCTCACCCCTGCCGGCCTCTCCCCAGCCCTCCCCACAAGGGAGGGAGCTGGCAGCGGCCCTTCCACTTTGTGGCGGGCACCATAGAGGGCGGGACGGATGAGGTCCGACATGCCGGCATCGACGATGGCGAAGGAGCGGTGCTCTCCTTCCTTGATGTAGAGTACGCGCGTGAGGAGCGTGCCCATCTGGGCCACGATGGCGCGACCGAGTTCGAAATGGAGGCGCTGGTCGGTGCGTAGGTGTAGATGGCGTGCGAAGGTCTCGAAGTAGTCCGAGAAGGGCGCTATGGGATGGCGTGAAGGGTCGTCGTAGTCCACGCCCAAGCCTCCGCCCACATTGATGACGGGGAGGTAGAACCCCGCTTGCTCCACTTGTTGCTGTATGTCGTTCGCTGCCAGGGCCAGGTCGCGGAAATCGGCCATGTCCTGGATCTGCGAACCGATGTGGTAGTGGAGCCCGCACACCTCTATATGACCCAGTGTCTGGGCATGGCGCAGGATGTCGATGACATGGGAACGGGCTATGCCGAACTTGTTCTCGGCGCTTCCTGTGGTGATGTTGGCATGGGTGTGAGCACGCACGTCGGGATTGATGCGGAAGCAGACGCGGGCCGTTGTGTCGTGCTCGCAAGCGAGTAGGTCGATGATGTCCAGTTCGGCCTCACTCTCCACATTGAAGTACTGGATGCCTGCCTCCAGTGCCAGCAGAATCTCCCAGTCGGCCTTGCCTACGCCGGCATAGACGATGCCCGAGGCGGGGAATCCGGCCTCGAGGGCTGCCTGTATCTCGCCACCACTGACACAGTCCGCACCCAGTCCTGCCTGGGCTATGAGGTGCAGGATGTCGGGGTTGTCGTTGGCCTTCACGGCGTAGTGTACCTCGTAGTTGGGGTGGTGGGTGAGGGCCGCTTTCAGTGCACGAAGGGTGCGCTGGAGCAGGGCAGTGTCGTAGATGTAGCAGGGCGTCGTCATATTCCTTTGCGCGAGGGAGCGGAGGAGGTAAAGAGGGTGTCGGTGAGGGCCTGAAGGGTGCGCTGTTTGTCGCTCTCGGCCACGAGGAACGAAATGTTGTGGGCTGAGCCGCCGTAGCTGATCATGCGCACGGGGATATGTCGCAGAGCTTCGGTGGCGAGGGCTTCGAAGCCTATGTTCTGGGTCGAGAGGTCACCGACGACGCAGACGATACACATCTCGCTCTCCACACTCACGGTGCCGTATTGTCGCAGGTCGTCGGTGATCTCGCGTAGGTGACGGGTGTTGTCGATGGTGACACTCACGCCCACCTCGGAGGTGCATATCATGTCGATGCTGGTGCGGTAGGTCTCGAAGATCTCGAACACCTTGCGCAGGAAACCGTGGGCCAGCAGCATGCGCGAACTCTGGATACCTATGCAGGTGATGTTGTCCTTGGCAGCTACGGCCTTGATGGTGCCGCGGTGCATCTGATTGTTGATGATGGTGCCTGGAGCTTCGGGGTCGAGGGTGTTGAGCAGACGCACGGGAACACCGGCGAACTTGGCGGGACCTATGCAGGTGGGGTGCAGGATCTTGGCACCGAAATAGGCCAATTCGGCAGCCTCCTCGAAATTGAGTTGGCGTACGGGCTCGGTGTGGCTCACTACGCGGGGGTCGTTGTTGTGCATGCCATCGATGTCGGTCCAGATCTGTATCTCCTCGGCCTGGATGGCAGCACCCAAGAGGCAGGCGGTGTAGTCGCTGCCGCCGCGTTGCAGGTTGTCTATCTCGCCGTAGGCATTGCGGCAGATGTAGCCCTGGGTGATGTAGAGGGGCAGGTCGGGCCAGGCTGCGAGTTGCTCGGTAGCGTGTTGACGTATGTAGGCAGCGTCGGGCTCGCCGTTCTCGTCGGTACGCACCATGTCGAGGGCGGGGAGAAGGGCGACGTGGATACCTTGCTCCAGGAGGTAGTTGGTCATCATGTTGGTGGACATGATCTCGCCCTGAGCCAGGATGGTCTTCTCCTCGAGACTGGTGAAGAGCCCTTTGGTGAAAGAGCGCAGGAGCTGGAAGATGCCGTCGAGGAAGTCTTGTGTGCGCTGGCGCCATTCGTCGGTAGTGTAGAGTGCAGAGACGTGTGCTCGGTATTTTTCCTCGAGGGTGTTGATGACATGGTGGGCACCTTCCGGGTTCTTCTTGTGGAGGTAGTCGGCAATCTCTACAAGGGTGTTGGTGGTTCCGCTCATGGCTGAGAGAACAACGAGGCGGGATTCGCCATCGGCGGTGATGAGACGAGCCACATCTTTCATGCGTTGAGGCGTACCTACGCTGGTGCCTCCGAACTTAAGTATTTTCATGTATGTTGGGGAGAATTTTGGGCTATAGTGGCGAGGGGGATATCGTCGAGGGTGTCTGGGGATGAAATATCACACAGATCTGAGGAATAAAAGGAATTATTTTCTGCGTTTTCTGCGTTTTCTGCGTGAGGTAGTTGGGATTTCGGGATTCCTGGGCTTGGTTCTTGGTGGAGATGGAGCTCCTGCAGGGTGCCGTCTGTCAGGCGGAATACACGACCAGGGAACTGACTGATGAGGGCATTGTTGTGGGTGGCGAAGATGACGGCAGTGCCTTGCTGGGCCAGCTCGTGGAGGATGCGTGTCGTCTCGAGGGACGATTCGTAGTCCTGGTTGCCTGTTGCCTCGTCGGCCAGAATGAGCTTGGGCGAGTTGAGAATGGCACGGGCTATGCATACGCGTTGTTGCTCGCCACCCGAGAGCTCATAGGGCATGGCCTCAATCTTGTGGAGCATGCCCACGCTGTCCAGCACCTCCTCCACACGGGCACGGCGGTGCCGCTTGCTCCATCCTGTAGATTTCAGTACGAAGTCGAGATTCTTGAAGACGGTGCGGTCTGTCAGCAACTGGAAATCCTGGAAGACGATGCCCAGTTGTCGGCGCAGAGCGGGTGTCTGGCTCCTGCGCAGGTGCAGCATGTCGCGGCCCAGCACGGTGGCGGTGCCCGATGTGATGTCCAACTCGCCGTAGATGGTCTTGAGCAACGAACTCTTGCCGCTGCCCACCACGCCGGTGAGATAGACAAACTCGCCCTCGTTGACTTGCCAGTTCACCTGGGAGAGCAGGACACGCTCGGCACGTATGATGTCGACGTTGTGGTATTCGAGTATCATGGGGTTCAATGTTTTTGCCAACCGGGTTGGTGGCGTTGCTGGAGTTCGACAGCAAGGTCCTCGATGCGCAGACCCTTGGAGGTGAGCAGCACGATGAGGTGGTAGAGCATGTCGGCTCCCTCGTAAACCATGCGTTCGTCGGTGCCGTTGCAGGCCTCGATGACGAGCTCCAGTGCCTCCTCGCCCACCTTCTGTGCCATACGGTTGAGCCCGTCGCGGAAGAGCGAGGTGGTGTAGGAGCCCTCGGGCATCTCGGCGTGACGTCGCTCGATGAAGTCCTGCAGCCCAGATAGGAACAGCAGGGGGTTGGCCTTGTTCTCCTCGCCCCAGCAGGTGTCGCTACCTGTGTGGCAGACGGGTCCTGTGGGGTGTGCCTGGATGAGCAGCGTGTCGTTGTCGCAGTCGTTCTGGATGGAGACGACTTCGAGGAAGTTGCCCGATGTCTCGCCCTTGGTCCACAGACACTGGCGGCTGCGCGAGTAGAAGGTGACGCGTTGGGTGGCAACGGTCTTGTCGTAGGCCTCGGCGTTCATGAAACCGAGCATGAGGACGCGGCGCGTGTCGGCGTCCTGGATGATGGCGGGAACGAGTCCGCCCATTTTATCGAAATCTATGGTCATAGTCTGGTGGGGATATGTTGGGTGTTCAGGAAATTCTTGAGTTGAGGTATGCTGATCTCGCCGAAGTGGAACACCGAGGCAGCCAGGGCGGCATCGGCATGTCCAAGAACAAAAGCATCGGCAAAATGTTGCATGTTGCCTGCTCCTCCCGAGGCGATGATGGGGATGGAGAGACTGTCGGAGAGTTGGCGCAGCTCCTCGTTGGCGAAGCCTGTCTTCACGCCGTCGTGATCCATGGAGGTGAAGAGAATCTCGCCTGCGCCGCGTTCCTGAGCCTCGTGAGCCCACTCCAGCAGACCGCGTTCGGTGGCGATGCGTCCGCCGTTGAGGTAGCACTGCCAGCCCTGCTGTTCCTGCTTGGCATCGATGGCAACGACGCAAACCTGCGATCCGAAGTGATTGGTGATCTCGTCGATGAGACTGGGACGTCGCAGGGCGGCACTGTTGATACTCACTTTGTCGGCTCCTGCGGCGAGGAGTCGCTCCACGTCGGCCAGTTCGTGAATGCCGCCCCCCACGGTGAAGGGGATAGACCCCTCCGAGGCTACACGTGTCACCATGGATGTGAAGGTGCGTCGTCCCTCGTGCGAGGCGGTGATGTCCAGGAATACAAGTTCGTCGGCCCCCTGCTCGCTGTAGGCTTTGCCCAGTTCTACGGGGTCGCCTGCCGAGCGCAGGTGAACGAAGTTGGTGCCCTTGACTGTCATGCCGTCCTTGACATCGAGGCAGGGTATGATACGTTTGGCTAACATAGGAACTCCTTGGAAATCTCTTCGAGGGTGATGTGTCCTTCGTACAAGGCTTTGCCGAAGACGGCGGCGGGGATGCCTGCCTCGGCCAGGTCGATGAGGTCGGCAAGGCTGCCTACACCGCCCGAGGCGATGAGTCGGCATTCTGGGAACTCCTGCATAATCTGGCTGTAGAGTGGGGTGGCAGGACCTTGCAGCATGCCGTCGCGACTGATGTCGGTGCACAGCACGTGTCGCACGCCGTCCTCTATGTGGCGACGTAGGAAGGGCATGAGCGACTCGTCGCTGCCTTCTTTCCAACCGTTGATGCTTATCTTGCCTTCGCGCGCATCGGCACCGAGTATGATGCGTTCGCTGCCGTAGCGGGCCAGCCACGAGGCGAAAGTCTGAGGCTCGGTCACGGCGATGCTGCCCAGTGTGACCATCTGTGCTCCCGAGTCGAGGACGATGTGCAAATCCTCTTCGCTCTTGATGCCTCCGCCGAAATCCACGATGAGACTCGTCGCCGTAGCAATGCGTTCCAAGGTCTTGTAGTTCACGACATGGTGGCTCTTGGCACCATCCAGGTCCACGAGGTGCAGACGGACGAATCCCAGACCCTCCACGCGCCGCGCCAGTTCGACGGGGTCGGCATCATAGACCTTCTGGGTATCGTAGTCGCCTCGTGTCAGTCGCACGCAGCGTCCGTCGATGATATCTATGGCAGGGATGGGAATGAACATGGGGCTTATAACGTAAGGTGGGTTCTATAAATTACTTTCTAGCGGTTTCGGAGTATGTCGTTTCTTAAACGTGGAATTTATAGAACCCACCGTAAGGAAATTGTGCAGGATCTGTTCGCCCACGCTGCCGCTCTTTTCGGGGTGGAACTGTGTGGCGAAGAAGTTGTCGCGCTGTATGGCGGCGCTGAAGGGAAGTATATAATCTGTCGTAGCGATGGTGAACTCGCACGCGGGGACATAAAAGCTATGCACGAAATAGACGAAGGCCCCTTCTGGGATTCCCCGCAGCAGAGGGGAGTCTTGAGCCCCTTGAACCATTCTTATCTGGTTCCACCCCATGTGGGGCACCTTGTCCTCGTGGCGGGTAGGAGCGAAGCGGTGTACCGTGGTGGGGAAGATACCCAGACAGTCCACGTCGCCCTCGTCGGAGTGTTGGCACAGCAGTTGTTGCCCGATACAGATACCCAGCAGGGGTTGTGTGAGCGAGGGCAACACCTCGTCCAGTCCTTTCTCGTGCAGAGCATGCATGGCCTGTGCCGCCTCGCCTTGACCAGGGAAGATGACACGGTCGGCCCGACGCAGGGCCTGGGCATCGTCGGTGAGGATGGGTTCCACGCCCAGACGCTTCAGCGCTGTCAGCACCGAGAAGATATTGCCTGCATTGTAGTTGACGACTGCGATGGTCATGGATACTTCTTGAACTCTTAAACTTTTTACTGTCAACGGTCAACCCTTCACTTCGACACCCTGTCCTTGTTCTTGGCCACGAAATCTTTCCAGGACTTGGCTTTGCCCGACGAGGCGGGCCGCTGACTCTCGATGAAATGGCAGTAGGCTGCGGCCAGTCCGTCGGTGGCATCCAGCCATGGCAGCATGGCATCGTCGGGAATCTTCAGCATCTGGCGCAGCATATAAGCTACCTGTTCCTTGGATGCCAGGCCGTTGCCCGTGATGGCCATCTTAATCACCATGGGGGCATACTCCTTGATGGGCACTTGACGGCTGATGGCGGCGGCCATGGCGACCCCTTGGGCGCGTCCGAGCTTGAGCATCGACTGCACATTCTTGCCGAAGAATGGCGCCTCTATGGCCACTTCGTCGGGTAGGTAGCCCTCGATAATCTCGGTGATGCGCTCGAAGATGCGTCCCAGCTTCAGGTAGTGGTCACCGTACTTGCGCAGGTCGATGACCCCCATGGCCACCATCTCGGCCTTACGGCCCTGACAGCGCAGCACGCCATAGCCCATGATGGTGGTACCCGGGTCTATGCCTAGGATGATGCGCTCTGGAGCGTCGGTGGTGGGGATGGCTGTTGTGGGCATGGCGCGTTATTCTTCTATCACTTCCATCCAGGTGCTGAAACCTACGACGCGGCCGCCGAACATCTGGAGCATCTCCTTGTTGAGTCGCTCGCCATGGTGGACGTACCAGTGGTGTAGGCGTGCCGAACTCTCCACCTCAAACTGCAGAGCGAAGCACTCCGAGCTCTCGTCCTTGTGGGAGAGGATGCGCGAGAGGCGTCCGTGGTGCAGCATCCCCGACTCCTCGGCGCGCGGCATCAGGACCTGGTGTGCCCAGATGACGAAGTCGCGTGCGTCGGCGACAGGCATCTCGTAGGTGGTGTTGTAAATAAACATGGGCGCAAAGGTAAGGAAAAGTCAACAGTCAACAGTCAACAGTCAACGGCTTTTTGCATTTTTGGCAAAAAAAAGACTCATTTTTCGTCTGCTGAAAAAAAAACCTCTAACCTCTAACCTCTAATCTCTAACCTTTTCCGTACCTTTGCGCCGTATTATAAAATAAGGTACACGTATTATGATCATGACGAAGAAAATCTTTGTGCTTGCCGTGTTCGTGATGAGCGGATTCTGTGCCGCCCAGGCAGCAACCATCCACCCCGAGAATTCCCAAACCCCTGCCGCGCAGCAGGAGAAATATGCCGAGATCAAGTTCGACACGCTCACCTACAACTTCGGTCAGTTCTCCGAGGCTGATCCCGTGGTGAGGTGCTCGTTCGCCTTTACCAACACGGGCGATGCCCCCCTCATCATCCATCAGGCTATCGCCAGTTGCGGCTGTACCGTACCCACTTATACAAAGGACCCTATCCGTCCCGGTGAACGCGGACAGGTAGATGTCACCTACAATGGGCAGGGTAAGTTCCCCGGTCATTTCCGCAAGACCATCACTGTGCGCACCAATGCCAAGGAGAACAGCACCGTACGCCTCTTCATCGAGGGTGAGATGCTGGCCGTGGAGGAGAAGAAGTAGGGATAGTTCCTGGGTCTGTCGAAGTAAGCATCTGTAGAAATCTATGAAACAACGGGTATATACGCAAGCATTCATCGTCCTCGTCCTCGTCTCCGCCCTCGTCATCGTGCCGCAGATAGGTTGGGCACGCAAGACAAAGGTGGCAGAGGAGAATCCGCTGGGCAACGGACAGCAAGACCGTGCCTACTGGACCGAATTGGCCTACACCATGGCGGCTCCCGTGTTGGAGAATATAGCCAATGGTACGTTGCAGGAGAATATGAAGTTGGAGGTGTCACCCACTTGGGACAACCGCGACAAGAAGGTGGCCTACATGGAGTGCTTTGGTCGCCTCATGGCAGGTATCGCTCCCTGGCTCGCCCTGCCCGACGATGACACCCACGAGGGGCAGCAGCGCAAGCAGTTGCGTGAGTGGGCGCTCAAGGCCTATGCCAATGCCGTGGATCCCGAGAGTCCTGACTATCTGGGGTGGAAGAGTGGGGGACAAACCTTGGTGGATGCCGCCTACCTCGTGCAGAGTCTTCACCGTGCCTATGATGCATTGTGGGTACCCCTCGACACGCTCACCAAGGCCCGCTACATCCGCGAGTTGCAGGGGTTGCGTCGTTATGACCCACCCTATACCAACTGGCTCCTCTTCTGTGCCATGGAGGAGTGTTTCATCTTGCGCAACGGAGGTGACTACGACGCATACCGTATTCATCTGGCCATGAACACCGTGGAGGAATGGTATGTGGGCGACGGCTTCTACAGCGACGGACCCTCGTTCGCCTTCGACTACTACAATGCCTACGTCATCCACCCCATGTACCTGGAATGTCTGGAGATGATACGTGCCAAGAAAGGCAACGAGACATGGTTGCTGCATCGTCAAGGCCCCAACAACGGAGCCGACAAGCGCTACGAACAGGTGCTGCGTCGTATGCAGAAATACAGCGTGGTGCTGGAGCGTTTCATCTCGCCCGAAGGGACTTTCCCTGTTGTGGGTCGCTCCATCCCCTACCGTCTGGCCGTATTGCAACCCCTGGCCCTTCTGGCCTGGCAGCAGAAATTGCCCAAGGAACTAACCAACGGTCAGGTACGCGCTGGCATCACGGCCGTGATGCACCGTATGTTCGATGGCAAGGGTAAGACCAATTTCACCGACGACGGTTACCTCACCATAGGCTTCGTGGGCTCGCATCCCAATGTGGCCGACTGGTACACCAACAACGGGTCGCTCTACATCACCTCCGAGGCCTTCATGCCTTTGGGGCTGCCTGCTGACCATCCTTTCTGGACCGATGCACCGCAGAAATGGACATCCAAGAAGGCCTGGGAAGGCGACGATTTCCCAAAAGATCACAAGTGGGACATCAACAAGGAGCCCCTGTATTGGGAATAAGGTGATGTAATGGTCAACGACGGCGACGACGGAAGAGTCGGCGCAGTGTTGTCATGGCAGCCATACCCATTTCCACCCCACGCATCACATTGTAACCACCGTGGACCATGTTGACAAAACGGTCGGCATTGGTCTGTGGTGTTGTGGTAGGCGAGAGGAGGTCTGAGAGACTATCCATGAGTTCGGTCTGTTGCTTATCGAGCTCCTCCTTCACGTGCTCTCCTTCGCGTACGACACCCTCCAACGTCTCCTCGCGTGTGTCGGAGGCCAGCAGACGTATGGCGAAACGTGCCGTGGGGGCAATAATCCAAGCCCTACGGTTGGCATAGAACAGCAGGGCCAACAGCAGGGCCACACCGCTCACTATGCCGAAACCTGCCGCCACACTACCCAGGAGGCTGCCCAACCAGTGGGCTGCGGCCATGCCGGCGAAGAGAAACACGACAAAGCCCACCAGGATGAGGATGGTGACCAGCATCATGGTGGCAAACAGACGTGTCATCTTCTCGGCACTCTGCAGCGAGAGGTGTTGGCGCTGCAGGTCGAGGTATTTCTTGGCATCGTCAACGACCTGCTGAATCTGCGCGGTCGTCTCCTGTGTGGCGAAGAACATACTTACTCAGCCTCTTTCTCCTTGCCGAGTTCTTCGGCCAGGTCATCCACGAGGGCATCGAGTTCCTGGCGACTCAGACGGATGCCCCGTTTGCGGAGAGCTTCGGCGATACGTTCACGCAGTTCGGTACCCTTCTCGGGAGCGAAGAGAAGACCAGCGGCTGCACCCAGAGCAGCACCGCCAACGAAGGCGAGGAAATAGTTGATGGCTTTCATAACGACTGATGTTGAGTGTTGTTTGTGCTTTTGCGCTGCAAAAGTAGGTCTTTTTGGGCGGAGAACGTCGAAAAATAGGGCATAAATTGAGAAAAAGCAGGGATTTTTCGGCTTTTTAACAATTTTTAGTCATTTTCTTTGCGCGGATCGCTCAGGAATGCGTACCTTTGTCTCGCAAAACTGAAAGAACCAATAAAATAAGGAGTAAAACAACTATGAAAAAGTATTTCTTTATGGGTGCTGCCGTATGTGTGGCCCTTTCCATGGTATCCTGCAAGAGCAGTGAGAGTGCGTACAAGAAAGCCTACGAGAAGGCACAGCAGCAGTCGGCCGTAGCACCCGTTCAGGAGACAACCCCCGTACAGACTGTCACCACCACGGTAACCCCCGTGCAGACCACCCCTGTCACCCCCGTGCAGGCCAACGTCAACACCCGTCAGGAGAACCTGACTCTGGTGAGCGGTGCCGGCCTCAAGGCATATAGCGTCGTTGTCGGCAGTTTTGGCGTGAAGGCCAATGCCGAGAATCTGCAGAAGAAGCTCAACGGTCAGGGCTACGCAGCCCAGATAGCCACCAATGCTCAGGGCATGTACCGCGTCATCGCCTCTACCTTCGACAGCCTGGATAGCGCCGTCGAGAGTCGTAGCACACTGCGCAACGAATTCCCCGATGCATGGTTGCTGCGCAAGTAATGACCTACAATCAAGCATTTTTTTGGTAAAGTGAATATATGTAAGATTTTGTAGGTAGGGGCGGGCTGTGAAGCTAGCCCCTATTTTTTTATCCTCTTGAATCCTTGAATCCTTGAATCCTTGAAACGCGACACAGTCGCCCTTACCCATGCGTATCCTCGCAATAGACTACGGACAGAAACGTAGCGGCATCGCTGCCACCGACCCCTTGCAACTCATTGCGAACGGGCTGTGTACGGTGCCGACGTCACAGTTGGAGACCTTCGTGCTAGATTATGTCGCGCGCGAAAAGGTGGAGTGCATCGTGGTGGGACATCCCCGTCAGATGAACGGCGAGGACAGCGAGAATATGTGTCGCATCACGCCCTTCGTGAACCGTCTGCGCAAGTTGTTGCCTCAGATACCCGTGGAATTGGTGGACGAGCGTTTCACGAGTGTGCTGGCTCACCGCGCCATGTTGGAAAGTGGTTTGCACCGCAAAGATCGCCAGAATAAGGCCCTCGTGGACGAGATTTCGGCCTGCATCATCCTGCAAGGGTACATGGAGACGAAGAAACCCCGGAACCTTCAGAATCCTTGAACCTTTGAACTCTTGAACCTTTGAACTCTTGAACTCTTGAACCCTCAGAACCCTTAAATTCCCTATGATACTTCCAATCTACACTTTAGGTCAGCCTGTGCTGCGGCAGGTCGCAGAGGAGGTGGAACCCGGTGAGCCCGGACTGGCACAGTTCGTGGCCGACATGTACGAGACGCTCCAACGCAGCGAGGGTATCGGCCTGGCCGCTCCACAGGTGGGGCAATCGATCCGTGTTGTCGTCATCGACCTCAACCCCTTGGCTGAGGATATGCCTCAGTACGCCGGCTACAAACACGTCTTCTACAACGCCTACATCGAGGAATACGACAAGACCAATCAGGAAACCATGGACGAGGGTTGTCTCTCCCTGCCTGGCTTGCACGAGTCGGTCAAGCGTCCCACACGCATCCGTGTCTCGTATCTCGACGAGGAGTTTCAGTTCCACGACGAGTGGGTCGATGGCTATCTTGCCCGCGTGATGCAGCATGAGTTCGATCACCTCGACGGCAAGGTATATACCGACCATATTCAGGGCCTGCGCAAGCAGATGCTCAAGGGGCGTCTCAATGATTTGCTCAAGGGCCGTTTCTCGTGTGACTACAAAGTGAAACCTCTGCGCAAATAAATGGTACGGCGGTCTGTCATCGCCCTCGTGGGCTCTCTGTTCCTCTCGCTGCAAACGTGGGGTCAGATCAACACGGAGCGGGTGATGCAGATGGGACGCAACGCCTTGTACTACGAAGACTATGTGCTCAGCATCCAGCGCTTCAACATGGTCATCGAGGCCAAGCCCTACATGCACGAACCTTATTATTATAGAGGTGTAGCCAAGTTCTACCTCGACGACTACAAAGGAGCCGCCCAGGACTGCAGCGAGAGTATCCTGCGCAACCCCTATATCTCTGGTCCCTACAACCTACGGGCCTTGTGTCGCATCCACACCGAGGCCTACGAAGAGGCGGCTCAGGACTACCTCAAGGTCCTTGATATGGAGCCGCGCAACAAATCATGCTGGCACAACTTGGCGTTGTGTTACTTCGAGCTGGAGGATTACGACCGCGCCGCGACTACGGTGGATCAGATGATGCGCTTCTGGTCGCATGACACCGAGTGCCTCAACATGAAGGCTCAGGTCGCTATGGGGCGCCAAGATACCGTGTCGGCTCTAGCCTGGGTGGATAGCATCCTCGTCATTGATGACTACGACGCCCAAGCGTTGACCCTACGCTCCACCATACACCTCTCGCGCGACGAATTCATAGAGGCTGAGGCCGACCTGGACCGTGCCATCGTGCAGCGCCCCCGCATAGCAGGCAACTTCATCAACCGTGCCCTGGCCCGCTATCATCAGGGCAACCTCAGAGGGGCCATGTCCGACTACGGCCAGGCCCTCGAGATAGAACCGCGCAACTACCTCGGACACTTCAATCGGGGTCTGCTGCGTGCTCAGGTAGGCGAAGACAACCTCGCCATCGAGGACTTCAACTTCGTCCTCAACCTCGAGCCCGACAATATGATTGCCCTCTACAACAGGGCCCTCATGCTCAGCAATACAGGCGACTATCAAGGTGCTTTGCAGGACATTACCACGGTCATCGACGAGTACCCCGAGTTCTGGGCTGGCTATATGCAGCGGGCCGAGATACGTCGCAAGTTGGGCGATACCTATGGTGCCGAGCGCGATGAGTTCAAGGTGCTCAAGGCTCGCATAGACCGCAAGAACGGCACACTCAAAGCCACGCCGCACAAGACGCGCAAGAAGAGCGAACACAACATCGATGACTACGCCAGTCTCGTCGAGGAGGATACGGCCACTCCCGAGCGCGAATATGCCAGCGAGTACCGCGGCCGCGTGCAGGACCGTCCCGTAGGATTGGAGCGCCCCGCGCCCTATGTCCTCTCCTTGGGTATGGTGCAGGACTTGGTGGCTCGCTACGTCCCCTATCTGCGTTGTCTCGACGAGGTGAACACCTCGCACCGCTTCCCGCGCACCATTTACATCACCACCAACGAGGCGCAACAGACCACGACCACGCTCAGTGACTTCATGGACGAGGTACAGGAGGGCAGAGATGAGAGGTTAGAGGGCAGAGATGAGAGGTTAGAGGTTAGAGGCAACACCCTCTACCGAGCACTGCTGTACTATCACCTGCGGGACTTCGATATGGCTCTCACGGTGCTGGACGAGGCCGCCAAGGCCGAGCCACAGAATGCCCTCATCCCCTTCATGCAGGCCCAGATTGTGTGTTGTCAAGTCGAGACGACACAGGAAGTGCGCGACCCAGCCACCGACATGAGTGCCTCATCCAGCAGCCTCCGTACCGCCTACACCATAGCACTCCGGCACTTGCAGCATAGTGTGGAATTGGAGCCCGCCTTGCCCTATGCCGAGTACAACATGGGCGGCATCTACATCCTGCTGCGCGACTATCCTGCTGCTCGCGAGGCCTACTCACGAGCCCTCAACTTAGACCCCCGCATGCCCGACGCCTTCTACGGTCGTGGCATCGCCTACATCCTCGACGGACAAGTAGAAAAAGGCCTGGCCGATTTGAGCCAGGCCGGTGAACTCGGTCTCTATCAGGCCTATAGCCTGATTAAACGCTATTCCAAGAAATAGACAACGGCGGGCGGCTACCACTCCACTTCCACCCAGGTAGGGAAGATGCGGAGGGGGTCACCCCACAACACCAAACTCTGTGCCATGGCCGTGCGCACGTGTGCCGTCTTCATGGACGGACGTCCCCGATAGACCTCCTTGCCATTCACACGCACCGTCACGGGACGTGAGAGGTCGGCCAGGGTGGACGAGAGGTAGATGCGCAGGTGCCCGTGTGGTGCTGCCGTGAGGATGCGACGGAAGAGGAACGGTATGTTCCAGTAGGGATCTTTCCACGTCGTCTCGTATGCCACGACCTCCACGGTGAGGTCTATGGTGTTTGTTGTGGCATCGGTTGCATAGTCGTAGTAGGTACGGTAGGCCTCGTCGCTCTCCTTCAGCACTTCCAGATTGTAGAAAGCGTTGCGTTTGCGTCCATCCATCTCCATATTCTCCCAGCGGTAGTGCGTAGGCTGTGCCGTACGGGTATGTTGTGCCAGCCAGGGTGTGGTGGGACGATAATCCACACCATGTCCCCGCCCTTCCTGAATGATGACACGGTGCTTGTACTCTCCGGGATAGAGAGTTGCTATGCTGTCGAGTTGTTGACTCACATGCTGCGTCATCATATTGCGGAAGAACATCACATCCTTCTCGCCCGTGATCATACTGTAGGCCACGTGAGCCAGGTTCTCTACGGGTGCGTTGCGCAGCGGCTCACCTCCCGCCATGGGGCCTGCAGCAGCGAGGTAGTCGGCATAGTAGCTCGCCAGACGCTGACTGCCATAGCCTCCTTCCGAGATGCCGAAGACATAGATGCGCGTAGGGTCTATGTCACCCGAGGCTAACTCCTGACGCAGCAGACGTTCCCATGCCCATTGTTTGCTGCGCTGCCACCAGCGGTACCAGTCGCCCTCGTTGGGGATGCGTGGGATGGCATAGGCTGAGGGGGCATCGTCGAAGATCTGACACAACTGCAGTCCCACACGCCACTCGTCTTCCTTGGGACCCGAGCCGTGGGTGTAGAGGAAGAAGGGATAACCCGCAGCGGGACGGTCGCCCTTGCTGCCGTAGTAGAAATGCATGTCGGCATTGGGCTCCAGACTGTCGGGTAGGTGCCACACGAAACGCGGAGCATGGGATAGAGAGTCGAGTTGCCAGCCCTTGTATTCGCTTCTGTAGGCCTCCCAGGCCTCTTCGCTCAGACGGCTCAGTCGATCGGCTTGAGCGGGAGAAGCAAAGAAGGCGAGGAGGACAAGGAAGTTAAAGGTTAGAGGGCTGAGGTTAGAGGTTAGAGGGAAGAGATGTTTGCGTTGCATGGTGTTATCTCAGTATTTTTTGACCGTTCACGATGACGATGCCGTGGTAATTGGCACCTACGCGCTGACCAGCGAGGTTGTAAATAGCCGTTGAACGTTGACCGCCCGCCGTTGACCGTAGTCCATCGACGGTCGTCTCCTCATCCTCCAGCAAGAAGCCTTTCACGTTGTTGCCTGCGGGTACGGCGAGGATGGACTTGTAGTGGGGGCAGACCACCGATGCGCCGTTGTCTTCCTCCCAGTAGAAGCCGATACCGTTTGCGCCATTGCCATCCGTACCGTTGGCGAGTTTGTAGTAGGTATAACCTGCCTCGCTGAAGTTCTTGCCCTGCATCTTCGTGGTACCGCGCAGCAGATTGGTGCTGACGCCCTCGGTATCCACGGCATCGGGTGTTTTCATGAAGATGGCGCGGGTGGCTGTGCCTTGGTTGGACTTGAGCAGGATTCCCGTACCCGCGGGAACCACCGAAGCCTCTGTCTTCACGATGGCGTCGCCATCCACGGCTGCGTAGTAGGCTGTGACATCACCCTCCACGAGTTTCATGTTACCCTCTGTGTAGCCTGTGCCCCAGCCTGCTGCGCTGATGGGGAAGGACTGAGCGGCCAGATTAATCATCATGCAGGAGCCCGCGTCATTGGCGCTCCAGCGCTTGAGGGCACCACTCTGATAGTTGAGCCAGTTGCTGTTGCCGCTGTCCCACATAGCGAAGTAGGCATCGGCCGAGCTGCCCTGCGATCCTGCCGAACCAGGCTTCACGACCCACTGGAACGTTGTTCCGTCGGCAGAGAGCGTGCTGGGGTTCTTGCCATCCACAGCCTTGTCGGGGGTGCCGAAGGCATAAATCTGGAAGCCATCGGTGGGATTGCCCACAAAACCCCAGAGGTAGCGAGTGTCATTGTCAGGCTTGGTATCGCTGAAGGCAATGCTGCCACTGTTGTTGTACATGTAGTGTGTCTGGTTGGAATGGCCACGGAAATAGTACCAAACGGGGATGTCGGCATAGGACGTACCGTACTGGAAGGGGTAGGTGAGGGGTTCGATAGTCATCTGCGAACCCACATCGCTCGTAGCGCGGCTGTCTGCCCAGAAGCCCAGCTTGCCATTCACATCATTCACAGTGCCCGTGATGCCGTCGAGGCAGAAATAGACGGGACCATAGGTCTCCGTTCCTGTGGTGGCGCGCATCAGGAACGTAGTGGCCTCCTCGGTGGTTGTCACGGCACTCACTGCCTCGTTGTTGCCTCCAGTGCTCTTCAGATAGACACCTGCCTTGTTCAGCACCTTGAAGCCGTAGGGGTCGCCCAAGAAGGCAAAGAAATAATCGTTGTAGTCATCCACGGCGAAGACCTGTAGTTTGGTGTTCACCTCTGGGAAATTGCTTTCACTGCTATTGTAGTGGACATAGCCGGCGCGCATCTTGATGGAGTACCATGTCGTCGTAGCAACCTCCTCGCTGAAGGTGAAGGGATAGCCGGGAGTCAGAGAGAGGTCGAGGCGTACGGTCTCAGCCTCTGTGACGGTGCCCTCTGGAGCTTCTGGTGTGACGATGCCGTAAGGACCTGTGTAGGATGGGGTGGGGTAGGGCTCATTCTTGGCCACGGTAGATGTCTCGCTGTATCTCAACACGTCGTTGAAGTAGTAGTCGTAGGTGATGTCATAGCCAGGCTGTGCCTCTTCCAGGTACCACTTCGACGGATCGGTATTGCCCCATCCCACGAGTTTCTTGCCCGAGTCGCAGTGTAGGCCGTTGCCCGACTGGCTACCGCCCCGGAAGAACCATGTACCGTCGCCGTTATCCACAGCCTCGAACACTACGCCGCTGGCTTCCTCGGTCGTGGCGGCCTTCACCTGAACGCTTGTCGAGACGTAACTGATGAAATGGCCGTCATAGCTGCTGATGCGGTAGGTACCCTCGTCTGTGGCGGCATAGAAGCGCCACCATTTATCGGTGTTCAGGGTATTGGTATTGATGCATTTCACATTCTCGCCCGTCAGGTAGGCATACCACCCCGAATAATTGTAATTGCGCATGCGGTAGTAGGTGCCCGTCTTGATGGGTGTCTTGATGCCTGTCGCGGCCTTGATGGCGGCAATCTCCTCCAACAGAGCCTCGTTGGCAGCCGCAATGGTCTCGGCATCGCCGCTCTCCACGGCCGTGTTGGCATCCGTCATCAGGCTCTTCAGCGTGGCGAGGGCCGACGAGACATACCAACCTGGGTGTGTGCCGGCGGTGTCCTCCAGGTCGATGAGTACCTGAGCCTGCTGCAATGTGGCGTTGAGGGCGCTCGAGACGGCCTCTATCTTGCTGAAGCCTGGGATGTCCTGCAATTTACTGTTGGCACCGATGGCCTTGATGGTGATGTCGCCGCCATCGTAGGTGTTGAGCAGGGTATAGGTGCCCGTATTGGTGTAGCCGAGGAGGGTCCCCGAAGCATCGTAGATGAGGAATCCCACGGCTCCCGTGCCGCCCGAGAAGGTCAGTGTCTTGCCCTCCTGCGAGAGGGTGTAGCCCGTAGGAGTCTGTTGGTTGCCGTCGATGAACTCGGTATATTGTCCGTACGAGCCGAAGTCATTGGTGTGCGACTTGGTCTGAGAGGTGGGTACGCCCTCGTCTGTATAGGCTCCAGCTGCCGCCATACCCGTCACGGGAGCATTCTTGTCGATGCGGTCCTCGATGAAGATGATGCCCGTATTCTCGGGGTAGCCCTTGGCTTTGATGGTGCTGATGCACTCGTCAATCTCCTCCTGTGTGATCTGGATGTGGAAGATGCCGTAGTCATCAACATCGCCCGTCCAAGGAACGAAAAAGCCCCAGGCACGGAAGAACTCGGTGAGGTCCTCCCCGGCGATGTCGCAGCACTTCTCCACAAAGTGGAAGAACGTCTCCTTGCCCGTCGTGATGTCCGACTGATTCTTATGTCCCACCATGGGGTCGTCGCGCAGGGCTTTGAAGAGGTTGGGGTAGAACTTCTTGTTGTGTTCGGCAGCGTGGTAGTAGAGGAAGAGCTGGTAGTACATACGCATCTGGCTCCAGATATCCTGGCGCAGGAAAGGCGTTTTTTTATCGTAGTCGCGCGCCTCGTACTCATCCATCTTGCAACCCTCCGTCACCCTCACACCGTGCATCCAGTAGTTCACGTTGGAGAACAGGTTGTTGGAACACTCCATGGTGGCGGGCATGCAGATGGGACCCTGGTGCTGATGTCCTATCTCGTGCGAGAGGCCCCATGTGCCGCCCCCCAGCAGACCCGACCACGACACGCACCCGCGCATGGTGACTCCAGCCTGGTAGTGGGTGAGGTATTCGGTGCCGTACATATAGTAACCATCGGTCGTACTCCATGCCATGGCCAGGTTGTTGTAGTAGTTGCCGTAGTAGTCGTCGGCATCGGTGCCGTCAATCCACTCTTGGGTTACACTCTTCAGGTAGTTGCCCTTGTAGATTTTTGCGTAGATGTCATCGGCATGACTCCGGAGGATACCCGAGAGGGCGTGTTCGTTGCTCACCACGAGGTCCCAGCCCAGCATGGACTTCTTCACCTCGCTCTTATTGGTGCCGGCAAAAAGGTTATCCTTGTGCATGTACCATGTCGTGAAGCCGCCCTTCACCTGTATCATACACACCTCACTGAAGCGGCTGTCGGTGGCGTTGGTCTTCAGCCAGTCGAAGTCATCCTCCGAATCCACGCCCACTTCGTAGTAGCCATACACGTCGCCACCCTCGATGTGAATCTTGATGTCGGGGTAGTCCGACAAGGGCTTGTAGAGCACCTTGTTGTCGATGGTCTTCACCACGTAGTAGAGATACATGGCCGTGCCGTCGCCCGAGCAGACGAGGATGTTGAGACCCTGATGGAGTTGGGTGCCTGATGTGGTACCGTTCTGAGTACTCTCGCCCCGTACGCCAGCCATATACAGTGTGGCATCGGCGGGTGTCTCGCTGTCCACCATTACATAGAGCAGCGACTTATTGTTCACCACGATACCCGTCGGGTTGTTCATGTTGGTGTGGGCGTAGGTGTTGTTCTTCGTAGCCCAAGAACGGGCATCGCTGTAGGGCTTGTAATCGTGTACGCGGTAGCGCAGTTCGTGGGTGTCCCAACTGTTGTTCTTCACCTTCACGGCCATGTCTTGCAGTGTTGTGGGCAGTGTTGCCACGGCAGTGCGCAGGTCTTCGTCGGAGTAGGCCTGGTACTCGCTCTTCAGCGTCGTGCAGGCGCGGTCGGTGAAGAACGTCTGCAGCGTGGCATCGTAGGTCTCCGTGTTCTTCACTGTCGTGCTCAGTGCCTCGAAACTGGCGCGGGCAGCCTCGATGTCCACGTCCTCCACCTCCTGGAAATAGAACGCGTTGGCGTTGCTCGCCGGTGTGTTCCACCCCACGAGCCAGTAGGACTGTGTATTGGCGCAGTGGGCATACATCGAACCTTGTATGGTGAACGCCGTGTTGTCGTAGGACGAAGTGGCGAGGGTCAGTTCGCTCGTAGTCGTCACCGTCGTCATCTGTTTGGACTGATAGATGGTGCGGTTCATATAGCGCCCCGTATAGACATTCTGCAGGGTATAATTGCCGCTTGTCTCGCCGGCCGTCACCACCCAGAGTTGTTCCCAGGTGGTGTTGTCGCCCACGGTGGGTGTGGTCACAATCTTGTATTGCTGGTAGTCTTCAGCTACCACGCGATTGAAGGCCGCATTGGTGATGCGATACACTTTGCCGCTCGTGATGGCGGCCGTTGCCAACTCGGTGCACAGCAGGAGCAGTGCGAGGGTCAGATGTCTTGTTTTCATGGTGTATGATATAAATGGTGTGTTCTTGAGGTGGATTCTATATATTTTATTCTTTTATCCCTTTTCACTGATTTCCCTCAACCGTCCTTGGTCGAGGATGGTGATATATCGGCCGTCTGTGGCGAGAATGCCGTCGCGGGCCATGCTGGTGATGGTGCGTATGGCATTGGCGGTGTCCATGCATGCCAGGGCAGCCATTTGCTTTCGTGTGAGGGCGGCGGCGAGATGTCCTGCCTCGTCCGTGCCGAAATCTCGGTAGAGGTCCAGCAGTGTCTCGGCCAGTCGACCTGCCAAGTGCTTGTGTGTGAGGCTGTACAGGCGTTGTTCGGTACGCATCAGTGTAGTGCCCATTTGCCGTGTCATCCAGCAGGCCAGAGCCGCGTTGTGTTGCAGCACCTGCAGCACCACCCCTACGGGCATGCGTACCACTGTGGCGTTTTGCAGTGCCGTCACGGTGTTGTGTGCCGGCGTCTCGGTGAGGGCGGCACAGGGGCTCAGTACCCCTCGGTCGGTGATTATTCGCGCCAGTTGTCCTTCCTTCAACTCCTCGGCCATCAACCCGCTGTGCACCACATAGAGGTAGCGCAGCATGTCGCCCCTCTCGTAGAGGTGTTGTCGTTTGCGCAGGTGGCACACGGTGGTATGTCGCAGACACAACTCCCCTTCCTCGTTGGTCATGAGGTTGAGGAGGGGACGGAGCGTGTAACGTATCTCGTCCTGACTGAGAATCTGACGCGGCATTTTGTGTGTTGCGTGGAATAATGCGCTGCAAAAATACGTTCTTTTGTTCGAAAAATGTCACTTTTTTGTTGAAAAATACTAAAAAGTACGCTCGCGAGGCGTTTTTTGGTCCAAAAATTTGGGTCAGACGCAAAAAACATGTAGTTTTGTATCGCAAAAACGCCGAAAAGAATAGAAACGTAGAATTTATAGAATACACCATTACATCGCTATATGAGTTACCTTCAATTTGACAAGGTGCAGATGACCAATCTGGACGAGGCGCTGAAGAAAGAGATCCTGCGTTCCAACCGTTCGGGCTCCTACAGTTGCAGCAGTATCCTCGACTGCAACACGCGCAAGTATCACGGCCTGCTCGTCGTGCCCGTACCCAACCTCGACGACGAGAACCACGTCCTGCTCTCCTCGCTCGACTGCACCGTCATCCAGCACGGAGCCGAGTTCAACCTGGGTCTGCACAAATACCCAGGCGAGAACTACAGCCCTCGCGGCCACAAATACATACGCGAATACGACTGTCAGCAGGTGCCCACCACCATCTACCGCGTCGGTGGTGTCTTCCTCAAGCGCGAAGTCATGTTCCAGCACTACGAAGACCGTGTCTTCATTCGCTACACCCTCCTCGACGCCCACAGCAAGACCACGTTGCGCCTGCAGCCCTGGTTGGCCTTCCGCAGTGTGCGCGAGTTCACCCACGAGAACAGTCACGCCAGTCGCGAGTGGAGCGAGGTGAAGGGAGGCATCAAGACCTGCATGTACCCCGGTTACCCCGACCTCTACATGCAGCTCAGCAAGAAGACCTCTTGGGTATCGCAGCCCGACTGGTACCGCAACGTCGATTATCCCATGGAGCAGGAACGCGGCTACCAGGGACAGGAAGACCTCTTCGTGCCTGGTTACTTCGAGTTCGACATCAAGAAAGGCGAGAGTGTCGTCTTCTCGGCCGGCTTGTCCGAGATTGTCCCCTCGCGTCTCAAGGGGCTGGCCGACTTCGAGGTCAATATACGTACTCCGCGCGATAACTTCTATCACTGCCTCGTCAACTCTGGCCATCAGTTCTTCATGAACCGCGAAGGTGAGAGCTACGTCCTGGCCGGTTACCCCTGGTTCAAATGTCGTGCGCGCGACATGTTCATCAGCCTGCCTGGCCTCTGCCTCACCGAAGGCGAGGTTGACCGCTTCGAACGCATCATGCTCACCGCCGAGAAAGGCCTGCGTCAGTTCATGCAGGGCGAGCCCCTCAGCGTCCGCATCTACGAGATACACCACCCCGATATCCTTCTCTGGGCCGTATGGTGCATCCAGCAGTACGCCCGCTTCGTCAGCACGTCCAAATGTGTGGAGCGCTACGGACAGTTGCTCCTTGACATCATGGACTACCTGCGTGGAGGGGGACACCCCAACCTCTTCGTCCACGAGAACGGACTCGTCTATGCCAACGGTCGTGACCAGGCCATCACCTGGATGAACTCCCAGTCTGGCGGACGTCCCGTCGTGCCTCGTTCGGGCTATATCGTCGAGTTCAACGCCCTCTGGTACAATGCTCTGTGCTTCTGCAGTACCATCTTCCGCGCCATGGAACGCGAGGCCGATGCCGTGCGCTACGAGACCATCGCCCAACGCACCAAGGAGAGTTTCGTCGCCACCTTCCTCAACGACTACGGCTACCTCCTCGACTATGTCGATGGCAATATGATTGACTGGAGTGTGCGTCCCAACATGGTCTTCGCCGCTGCCTTCGACTTCTCGCCCCTCGACACCAAACAGAAGAAAGGCGTGCTGGACATGTGTACCAAGGAGCTGCTCACCCCCAAGGGCCTGCGCTCGCTCAGTCCCAAGAGTGGTGGCTACAACCCCCGCTATGTTGGACCGCAGTCCGAGCGCGACCAGGCCTACCACCAAGGCACGGCATGGCCCTGGCTGGCGGGATTCTACATGGAGGCCTGCCTCAAGGTCTTCGGCTACTCGCGTGTCAGCTTCGTCGAGCGTCAACTCGTAGGCTACGAGGAGGAACTCTTCTACCACTGCATAGGTACTCTTCCTGAGCTCTTCGACGGCAACCCGCCCTTCCACGGCCGTGGTGCCATGAGTTTCGCCATGAACGTGGCCGAGATCATGCGCGTGGTCAAGCTGCTGGACAAGTATCAGATGAAGTAGCCGTTGACCTTATACTATATATAGATATACAATTTACCAATCTTCAACATACTCACCGGATGAAAGTATTGATGTTTGGATGGGAATTTCCCCCTCATATCCTCGGCGGACTGGGCACGGCCAGCTACGGCATGACCAAGGGCTTGGCGGCACAGCCCGACATGGATATCACCTTCTGCATCCCCAAGCCCTGGGGGGATGAGGACCAGAGTTTCATGCGCATCATAGGCATGAATAGTGTCCCCGTCTGCTGGCGCGACGTGCAGTGGGACACCCTGCAACAGCGTGTGGGGCGATACATGGACCCACAGCTCTACTACGACCTGCGCGACCGCATCTACGCCGACTTCAACTACATGCACGTCAACGACCTGGGTTGCATAGAGTTCAGCGGACGCTACCCCGACAACCTGCACGAGGAGATCAACAACTACTCCATTGTGGCAGGCGTCGTGGCGCGTCAGCAGACTTTCGACATCATCCACGCCCACGACTGGCTCACCTACCCCGCGGGCATCCACGCCAAGCAAGTGAGTGGCCGTCCCCTCGTCATCCACGTCCATGCCACCGACTTCGACCGCTCGCGCGGACAGGTCAACCCCACCGTCTATGGCATCGAGAAGAACGGCATGGACCACGCCGACTGCATCATGTGCGTCAGCGAGCTCACGCGGCAGACGGTCATCAACCACTACCATCAGGACCCCGCCAAGTGCTTCGCCATGCACAACGCCGTCTATCCCCTCGCGCCCAACCTCCAGGCCATCGTCGATGAGCGTCTGCCCTACAAAGACCGCAAGGAGAAAGTCGTCACCTTCCTGGGGCGCATCACCATGCAGAAAGGTCCCGAGTACTTCATCGAGGCCGCCAAGCGCGTGCTGGACCGCACCAAGAACGTGCGTTTCTGCTTCGCTGGCAGCGGCGACATGATGAATGCCATGATCAATATGGCGGCCTCCTACGGCATTGCCGACCGTTGCCACTTCCCTGGCTTCATGAAAGGTGAACAGGTCTTCGAATGCTTCCGCGACTCCGATGTCTATGTCATGCCCTCCGTGAGTGAGCCTTTCGGTATCTCGCCCCTCGAGGCCATGCAGAGTGGTGTACCCTCCATCATCAGCAAGCAGAGCGGTTGTGCCGAGATTCTGGACAAATGCATCAAGACCGACTACTGGGACATCGACGCCATGGCCGATGCCATCTACTCGCTCTGCACCAACGCTGGGCTGCACCAGTACCTACAGGAAGAAGGCAAACGCGAGGTGGATGGCATCACCTGGGAAAAGGTGGGGCAGCGCATCCGCGCCCACTACGACCGCCTCTTGAACCCTTGAACCCTCAGAACCCTCAGAACCCTTGAACTCTTGAACTCTTGAACTCTTGAACCCTTAAACCGCGACGCAGTCGCTCTTCCCCCTTCTATGCGAACCATTTGTCTATTCTTCGAGATTCACCAGAACACCCATCTCAAGCGCTACCGCTTCTTCGAGATAGGTAAAGACCACTACTACTACGACGACTACGAGAACGAACGCGCCATCACCGAGGTGGCCGAGCGTTCCTACATCCCCGCCCTCAACACCTTCCTCGAGATGGCCCACACCTACGGCAAGGCCTTCAAACTCGCCCTCTCCGTCTCGGGTAGTGCCTGCGAGCTCCTCGAGAACTACGCCCCCGAGGTCATCGACCTCCTGCAGCGCCTCAACGAGACAGGCTGTGTCGAGTTCTTGGCCGAGCCCTACAGCAACGGCCTCTCCTCCCTAGCCAGCCCCGATGTCTTCCGTGAGGAGACCGACCGTCAGGCCCAGAAGATGAAAGAACTCTTCGGTCGCAAGCCCACTGTATTCCGCAATGCCTGTATGATTTACAGCGACGAGATAGGTGCCATGGTGGCCTCTATGGGCTACAAAGGCATGCTTGCGGAGGGTGCCAAGCACGTGCTGGGCTGGAAATCGCCCCACTTCCTTTACCACTGCGGCCAGGCTCCCAAGCTGCGTCTGCTGCTGCGCGACTTCAAGCTCTCCGACGATATCTCGCTGCGCTTCAACAACACGGCGTGGAGCGAATATCCCCTCTTCGCCGACACCTACATGCAGTGGATAGACCAGCTCCCTGCCGAGGACAGCGTCATCAACATCTTCATGGAACTCTGTGCCCTGGGTATCTATCAGCCTCTCAGCAGCAATATCCTCGAGTTCATTAAGTCGTTGCCTGCCGCTGCTGCCGCGCGTGGTATCACCTTCTCCACGCCCTCCGAGATCATCGCCAAGACCAAGAGTGTGGGAGCCATCGACGCCCCTTATCCCATGTCGTGGATTGATGAGGAGCGTGACATCTCGTGCTGGCTGGGCAACATCATGCAGCGCGAGGCCTTCCAGAAACTCTACAATGTGGCCGATCGCGTCCTCATCTGCAAGGATCGTCGCATCATGCAGGACTGGGACCGCATCCAGGCCAGCGACAACCTGCGCTACATGACCACCAAGCCCATGAAGGTAGGTATGTACCGCGGCATCTATGACTCACCCTACGATGCCTTCACCAACTACATGAACATTCTGGGCGACTTCATTAGTCGTGTCAACGCCCTCTATCCCAGCGAGATAGAGAACGATGAGCTCAATGCCCTCCTCACCACCATACGCAATCAGGGCGAGGAGATTGAAGTCAAGGACAAAGAGATAGAACGTCTCCATGCCCGTCTGGCCAAGGCCCAAGCCGCCACCTCCGAGACCGTCGCTTCCCAAGCAGAGCCCAAGAAACCAACACCCAAGAAACAACGCCCAAGAAACCAGTCAAGGCCAAGAAAAACGCTTAGCCCCTTAACCCCTTAACCGTTTAACCGTTTAACCGTTTAACCTCTTAGCCCCATGATTTCCTCTACCAGGATGTCATGGGGTTTTGTTGCATCCATCCAGTGGATCGTCACGCCGCGTCGTTCCATGCCGCGGAACCACGTCATCTGGCGTTTTGCAAACTGATGGATGCTGATTTCCAGCTCCTGCACCATGTCATCGTACGCCATCTGTCCTGTCAAGTAGAGCGTCAGGTAGCGGTACTCCAGTCCGTAGCTCAGCAGCACCTCGGCTGGGACATGCTCCAGCAGACCGCGCACCTCGTCCACCATGCCTTCCTCCTCCAGACGGTGGCGTAGGCGCTGGCTGATGCGCTGTCTCCGCAGTTCGCGTGGGATATTCAGTCCCACCGTCATTGACTGCAGCTGTGGGAAGGGGGCTGTCTCGTCGATGTGATGGCTGCGGTAGTACTCCTCTATTTCTATAGCCCTGATGGCGCGTCGTGCCGTGTCCACGTCTGTCGTGTTGTGCAGCACCTTGTACGAGGCCAGGATGGTAGCGAGTTCCTCCAGGCTCTTTCCCTCCAACTCCTCGCGCAGCGCGGGATTCTCCGGCACTGCCACCAAGCGGTAGCTACGCAGCACCGACTCCAGATACAGCCCTGTCCCGCCGCACAACACTGCCTGTCGTCCTCGTCCTCGTATGTCGTGGTAGGCTCGCAGGAAATCGCGCTGAAACTCAAACACGCTGTACTTTGTTCCTGCCTCGGCGATGTTGATGAGGTGGTAGGGAACGGGTTGTCCTGCCTTTCCCTCGTACTCCCTCAGGTCCTTTCCTGTGCCGATATCCATGCCGCGGAACACCTGACGACTGTCTGCACTGATGATCTCGGCGTTGCCCAGTCGCGATGCCAACGCCACAGCCAGCGCCGTCTTTCCGCACGCCGTAGGGCCCAGGATGGTATAGAGAGGAATCGGGTTCAAAAGTTCAAAAGTTCAAGGGTTCAAAAGATCATCCTTCGACGGGCTCAGGAACCGGTTTCAAGAAAACAAGAATCCCCCTTGCGGGGAGCAAGGGGGACTCCAGTGAAAAATGTGCGGTCGGGATTAACCGTTGACCTTCTTCATGTGTGCGATGAGCTCCAGCACCTTGTTGCTGTAGCCAATCTCGTTGTCGTACCAGCTGACAACCTTCACGAAGGTGTCGGTGAGTGCGATACCAGCCTTGGCATCGAAGATGGAGGTGCGGGTGTCACCCAGGAAGTCGCTGCTAACCACGGCATCCTCGGTGTAGCCCAGTACACCCTTCAGCTCGCCTTCGCTGGCCTCCTTCATGGCGGCGCAGATCTCGGCATAGCTGGCGGGCTTGGCCAGGTTCACGGTCAGGTCAACGACGCTCACGTCCAGAGTGGGCACGCGCATCGACATACCGGTCAGTTTGCCGTTCAGTTCGGGGATGACCTTACCTACAGCCTTGGCAGCGCCGGTGCTGGAGGGGATGATGTTGCCGCTGGCGGCACGGCCGCCGCGCCAGTCCTTGAGGGAGGGACCGTCCACGGTCTTCTGTGTAGCCGTGGTGGAGTGAACGGTAGTCATCAGGCCGTCGGTGATGCCGAACTTGTCGTTCAGGACCTTGGCGATGGGGGCCAGACAGTTGGTGGTGCAGCTGGCGTTGCTCACGAACTGAGTACCCTTCACGTACTTATCGAAGTTCACGCCGCATACGAACATGGGGGTATCGTCCTTGGAGGGGGCAGACATCACCACATACTTGGCACCAGCGTTGATGTGGGCCTGAGCCTTCTCCTTGGTGAGGAACAGACCTGTGGACTCCACTACGTACTCGGCACCTACCTGATCCCAAGCCAGTTCGTTGGGGTCCTTGCATGCGGTCACGCGGATCTCCTTGCCGTTCACGATAAGTTTGCTGTTCTCTACGTCAGCCTCGATGGTGCCCTCGAAGGCGCCATGCATGGTGTCGTACTTCAGCATGTAAGCCAGATAGTCAACGGGGCAGAGGTCGTTGATACCTACAATCTGGATGTCGTCGCGGTTCTGAGCGGCGCGGAAAACGAAACGGCCGATACGACCGAAACCATTGATACCTACTTTGATCATTGTTTGTTTGTTTTGTTAGGTGAAAAATTTTATGTGAACTATTCTCTTCTCTACTATCCGCAATTACAATATTCCGCACTCTTGCACGCTGCCAAAAGCAGCAAGGCGAGGCCAAAAATGATGTAATTCCAAGCTTTCATCGAAGTTTTCTCCGTTTTTGCGCGGCAAAATTACAGAATTTGTTCTACATTTGCACCATCAAAACCCAAAAAAATTACTTTTCACTATGGCAAAATGTGCATTTCTTGAAGAATTCAAGGCTTTCGCCGTCAAAGGCAACGCCATTGACATGGCTGTCGGCGTCATCATCGGTGGTGCTTTCGGCGCCATTGTCACCTCCATCGTCAACGACATCATCATGCCCCCCATCGGCTACCTCATCGGTGGTGTCAACTTCTCCGACCTCAAGGTAGAACTTCCTGCCAAGACCATCGGCGACATCACCCTCGAGCCTGCCACCATCGCCTACGGCAACTTCATCCAGGTGTTCATCAATTTCCTCATCGTCGCCTTCTGTGTCTTCCTCCTCGTCAAGGCCATCAATAAGCTCACCACCAAGAAGGCTGAAGAGCCTGCTCCCGAGCCTGCTCCTGCTCCCGAACCCGAGCCCACCAAGGAAGAACTCCTCCTCACCGAGATCCGCGATCTCCTGGCCAAGAAATAACGCTTACGTGCGCGCATACGCACAGCGCGCGTCATACATGATATATAAGGCGTTGTCCCAGCGACAACGCCTTTTTTTCGTTGTCCTCGCTCCTGTTTAGGAGAAGACACAGGAATCCCCCCTCTGGAGTCCGAGACTCGTGAGGGGGGATGATGAAAGCAGGGATTGTTTTTCTGAGCGGCAACGGTCAACGTTCAGCGCTCACCTCGGCGAGGGAGCCGCCGCCCAGGGCCTGGTAGAGTTGGATGGTGGCCTGTATTTCGGCGTAGTCGTTGCTGATCTGTCCGAGTTGTGCCGAGAGTAGGCTGGTCTGGGCCGTCAGAACGTTGAGGTAGTTCACACTCGTGCTGTTGAGGAACAAAGCCTCGGTGGCGGTGACGGCATCCTGCAGACTCTGTACTTGTCCCACGATGAACTGTTTCTTGCCCTGCACCGTCTGGAGCTTGGTGACGGCGGTGTTCACCTCATTGCCTGCGGCGATGAGGGTCTGACAGAAGTCCAGTCGTTTGTTCTCTTCCTCCAGCTTGGCCACCTTGTACTGGGCGCGCAGGCGTCCGTTCTGGAAGATGGGCTGAGCCAGCGATGCTACGGCATTCCAGATGAACTTGCCGGGGTTGATGATGACGGAGCCAGCGCTGTTGGTGAAGCCCAGGGTGCCGGTGATGTTGAGGGAGGGGTAGAACGAGGAACGTGCGATGTGGACATCGTAGTAGGCACTGGCGAGGGCCAGCTCGCTCTGCTTCACGTCGGGACGGTTGGAGAGCAGCAGCATGGGGATGCCCGTCTCCATCTGGGCCGGTGCCACGAAGGTGGCGAGGCTCTGACGCTCGATGTGGTGGGGCGCCTCGCCCAGGATGGTGCAGAGGGCATTCTCGGCCTCGGTGATGGCCTGCTTGAGGTCGAGGACGCTACTCTCTACCGAGTAGCAGTTGGCCTCGTACTGTGCCACGGCGGCCTTGTTGCTGCGTCCGGCGTTCATGAGGTCCTTGGTATGCTGCAGCAGCTTGCGCCACTTGACCACGGTCTCCTCGCTCACGGCCAGTTCGGCATCGAGCATACAGAGGGTGTAGTAGAGGTTGGCGATGTTGGCCACGAGACTCTGCTGCACGGCCTGACGGGCTTCCTGCACCTGCTGCAGACCCACCTCGGCCTTCCACTTATTGTTGCGCAGGTAGCCGAGGCTTCCTATCTGCCAGCTGGCCGAGACAGGGAGGCTATAGATCTTGCTGGGGCTGTTCCAATCCCAGGCAGAGAGGGTGCCGCTGGGGGTGAACTGCAGGGCGGGGATATAGGCGAGCTTAGACACCTTGAGGTAGGCCTGACTCTCCAGGATTTGGTTATCGACCTGACGCAGGCTGCTGTTCTTGTGCAGTGCCGAGTCGATGAGAGCCTGGAGGGTGGGGTCGGTGAAGAACTCGCGCCAGGCCTTGGCGCCCACGCCCACGCTGTCGCCGCTCTGGGCCGACCCGTAGAGGCCTTCGACACTGATGTCGGTGGGGCGCTGGTACTTGGTGTACATGCCACAGGAGGAGAGCACCAGCGTGCTCAGGGCTATGATGATGAGTTGTTTTTTCATGTCTTTAATCTTTATTATATAAGGTGAGCTTTACTGCTCCTGATGGGCTGCCTTCTCCTTGCGGGTGCGCTCCTGCTCGAGGAGGAACTGCTGGTCGGCCTCCACCTTCATGGCGGGGCGTATCTTCTCCTGCATGTACTCGAAGAAGATGAAGAAGACGGGCGTGCAGACGAGTATGGCGAGTGTGCCGAAGATCATGCCGCCCACGACGGCCACGCCGATGGTGCGGTCACCGTTGGCACCTGCGCCGGAGGCGAAGAGCAGTGGCATCATGCCGAGGATACAGGTGAGGACGGTCATGAGGATGGGGCGCAGACGGGCCTGGCAGGCGGCGTAGGCCGACTCCACGATACCCATGCCCTTGCGTCGGCGTTCGAGGGCAAACTCGGTGATGAGGATGGCCGTCTTGGCCAGCAGACCGATGACCATGATGACACCTGTCTGCAGGTAGATATCGTTATTGATGGTCTGCGGCATGACAATCTCTCCTGTGCTCTTGAGGGTGATGAGGGTGCGGACACCGGAGATCATGGTCCAGACGAGTCCGAAGAGATAGACACCCATCAGACCTGCGGGAACGGAGAGGATGACGGCCCAGGGCACGAGGAAGCTCTCGTAGAGACAGCTCAGGATGAGGAAGATGAGGATGAGGCAGATGCCATAGATCAGGACATCCTGGTTGCTGCCGCGTGTGAGGTTCTCCTCACGGCTGATGCTGCCGTACTCGAAGTTGATGTGTGAGGGTAGTACCTCGGCCGACACCTCATCGATGGCCTTCATCACATCGCTGGGCGAGTAGCCTGTGGCGGGTGAGGCCATGCAACTGATCTCGGAGAAGAGGTTGAAGCGCGTGTCGATCTCGGGTCCGAGGATGGGTGTCACCTTCACGAACTGTGAGACGGGGGCCATCTCGCTGCCGCTGCGGACATACATATTCTCCAGGCTATGGAGGTCGGTGCGGTCCTCGGGGGTGGACTGCAGCATGACGCGATAGACCTTACCGAACTGGTTCATGTTGCTCACGTAGGCTCCACCGCAGTAGCTGCCCAGGGTGGCGAGCACCGTGGCGGGAGAGATGCCTGCGAGTCGACACTGTGCGGCATCCACCTCTATCTGGTACTGTGGGAAGTGGCGGGCATAGGAGGTCATGGCCGTCTGCACCTCGGGACGTTCGTTGAGGGCGGCGAGGAACTTCTGTGTGTACTCGAGGAACTCGCCCTTGTCACCGTCCGACTTGTCCTGGAGATGGAGGTCGATGTTGGAGCCCATGCCGTAGCCGGGAATCATACCGGGCTCGAAACAGAATATTTGGGCCTCGGGGATTTCCTGCATGAGTTCCATCATGAGGCGTACCTTCAGGGTGGATGATTGCTGACTGCGCTTGGTGCGCTCGCTCCATGGCTTCAGTTTCAGTACCACCATGGCATTGGCAGTGCTCTGTCCGCCCATGAAGTTGTAGCCTGCCACGCGGTTGAAGTGCATCACCTCGGGCATCGTGGCCAGCTTGGCTTCGACCTTATCCAGCACCTCCATGGACTTATTGAGTGTGGAACCGGGGGGGCAGGTGATGTTGACCATGAGCACGCCCTGGTCTTCCTGCGGCACGAGACCCTTGGAGAGGCGCGGCATGACGAGGATGATGATGACGGCGATGATGGGCAGCGTGATCCAGGCCATCCAGCGATGCTTGAAGAGTCGGTTCAGCAGTCCGTTATATTTCTTGGCCAGTGCGCCGTAGCTGGCGTTGTAGGCCTTGCGAACGCGTCCGTTGAGGCTCTTCTCGCTCTTGTTGCTGTCGGAGGGACGCATGAAGAGGGCGCAGAGTGCGGGACAGATGCAGAGTGCGCTGACGCACGAGATACCTACAGCCACGGCCATGGTGACACCGAACTGGGTGTAGAAGGCACCGCTCGTACCGCCCATGAATGTCACGGGGATGAACACGGCCATGAAGACGAGCGTACAGGTGAGCACGGCCATGGTGACGTCGGCCATGGCATCGCGTGTAGCCTCGTAGGGTGAGGTGTATCCGGCATCGAACTTGGCCTGTACGGCCTCCACCACCACGATGGCATCGTCCACCACGGTACCGATGGCCAACACGAGGGCGAACATCGTGAGCAGGTTGAGCGAGAAGCCCGCCAGCTGCAGTGCGATGAAGGTGCCGACGAGCGAGACGATGATGGAGAACGACGGGATGAGCGTGGCCTTGAAGTCCTGGAGGAAGAAATACACCACGAGGACGACGAGGAAGAGGGCTATGGCCAGGGTGATCCAGATATTCTTGATGGACTCGTTGAGGAAGTCGTTGGTGCTCATGAGGTTGGTGAAGTGGAGTCCTTCGGGCATGGAGGCCTCCAGCTCGGCCAGCTTGGCATCGACGGCGTTGTTGGCCTCTACGGCATTGGCTCCGGCCACCTGGAAGATCATGAACATCACGGCAGGTTTGCCATCCACGGTGCCTGCGTAGGAGTAGGAGATCTGTCCGAGCTCGATGTCGGCCACGTCACCCAGGCGCAGGATGGTACCGTCGCTCTTGGCAGAGATGACGATATTGCGGAACTCCTCCACGGTCTTGAGTCGTCCTGTATATTTCATCTGGTACTGAATGACATTCTCCAGTTCCTTGCCGTAGGTACCCTCCACGGGGTGCTCGCCAATGGTACCAGTGGGGGTCTCGATGTTCTGCTCGGCCAGGACGGTGGTGATGTCGGTGGGCATGAGCATGTGCTGGGCCATCACCTCGGGCTTGAGCCAGATGCGGAGCGAGTAGGTGGCAGCCATGGCCATGACATCGCCCACACCCTTCACACGCTTGAGCTGAGGCGTGACATTGATGTCCATGTAATTGCCCAGGAAGGCCTGGTCATACTCGGGCCGTTCGCTGACGAGGGCGTCCATCTGCAGGGTGGAGGTCTGACGCTTCAAGGTTGTGACACCAATCTTGGTCACCTCGCCGGGGAGCAGGCCCTGAGCCTTGCTCACGCGGTTCTGCACGTTGACGGCGTTCATGTCGGGGTCGGTGCCCTGCTTGAAGTAGATGGTGATGGACCCCGAGCCGCTGTTGGTGGCTGTGGAGGTCATGTAGGTCATGTTCTCCACGCCGTTGATGCTCTCCTCCAGGGGTTGTATCACGGCCTTGGTCACTGCCTCGGCACTTGCTCCGGGATAGGAGGTGGACACCATGACGGTGGGGGGTGCTATGTCGGGGAACTGTTCGCGTGGCAGCAGTGTGAGGCACAGCACGCCGAGGAACAGGATGGCTATGGCGATGGACATGGCCATCACCGGCCTTTTGATGAAGATATTTCCTTTCATGATGATTCCTTATTTGGCCACCTTGGCACCTTCCTTGACCATGCCGGCGCCGTCGGCGATAATCTCGTCGCCCACGTTGAGTCCGCTCAGCACGATGTATTCCTTACCATTATTATAAGGTGCCACCTCGATGGAGACTGCCGTGGCGATGCGGTCCTCGCCCTCTACGCGGAACACCTGGTAGAGGGTTTGCAGGTGCTTGACGGCAGCCTGAGGTACCACGAGGACGTCCTTGTACTCTACGGGCATGACGACATTGCCTGTGCTGCCGCTGTGGAGGAGTCCGTTGGGGTTGTCGAAGGCGGCACGCATGCTCACGCTACCTGTCGTCTGGTCCACGACGCCGCTGATGGTCTCTACGCGGCCCTTCTGCTCGTATATGGAACCATCCACGAGTTGTAGGCTCACCTCGGGCATATTGTTGAGGGCCTCCTTGGTGCTGCCAGCCTTGCGCAGGATGGTGAGGAGGGCCGACTCGGTCATGCTGAAATAGACATACATCTGGTGGTTGTCGCTGACGGTGGTGAGGGGCTGTTGCATGGAGGGTCCTACGAGGGTACCGACGCGGTAGGGTAGGGTGCCTACGACGCCGTTGGCGGGGCTCTTCACCACGGTGTATCCGAGGCTATTCTTGGCGTTGACCACGGCGGCCTCTGCCTGGGCCACGGCGGCCTTAGCCTGGAGGTAGGAGTTGTTGGCTGTCTTGAGGTCGAAGTCACTGACGACGCCCTGGTCGTAGAGCTTCTGCACGCTCTCGTAGGACAGTTTGGCGGTGGCCAGTCCTGCCTCGGCGGCCTCGAGGTTGGCCTCGGCGGTGTTGAGGGCTGCCTGGTAGGGCACCTGGTCGATGACGAACATGGGCTGACCCTTGGTGACGGTCTGACCCTCCACGACCTTCAGTTCCTGGAGTGTGCCGCTCACCTGAGGTACGACGTTGATGTCCTGACGTCCGCGTATGGTGGCGCTGTACTTGGAGTCGATGGTGCGGTTGCCCTTTTCCACCTTCATGGTCTTGTAGGCCTTGGGGGCGTCGGTGTTCATCATGCTGCTCATTCCGCCGCCGCTGCCGCCACAGGCCGACAGGATGGCGAGACCCACTACTGCGCTGGCGCAGAGGAGTGCTGTTGTGAAAAGTTTTTTCATGTGGTTGTTGTTTTATGTTGTTTGGTTTCTTTGTTCAGAGAAAAATGTTCAGAGAAAGATATTCTATATGTCCTGGAGGGGTGTTTTTTCCGAAATCGGGTGCAAAGGTACGGTTTATTTTCGAAACAGCCAAATGCGAGGTGTCCTTTGTGGTGTAAATGTTGTTCGAAAAGGTGTTTTTTCGAGGATTTTTAACAAGAATTAACGGCATTGAGTGTTTTATTTTGCCGTTTTAGTCGGGTGTACCCTGTACCGCGCAGCCCAATTGTTGTCCGTTGTTGGTTCTATAAATATTTTACCTTCATTTTACGGCAATTTTACGGCGTCTTATCCGTTCAATCCGTTCAATCCGTGGTCAAATGTCAATTCATGGTAATTCATGTCCAATTCGTGGTAATTCGTGTTGTGTTATAGTGATTTTGCCCTTACAGGGCGTGCATCGGGGG